>Ga0206107_1000056_pt1 | contig 122547 bp, 113 predicted proteins | sample 2B0metagenome_FD_148652 | JGI IMG/M metagenome (GOLD analysis project Ga0206107, IMG submission 148652) | Enriched microbial communities from leaf-cutter ant dump, University of Wisconsin, Madison, United States - 2B0 | ecosystem: Environmental > Terrestrial > Nest > Insects nest > Nest dump...
AATTCGCTCATTTCATCTTCGTCAACTTTCCGTTCGCTCGTTTCCTGCAAAGTCCTGATGCGTGCCGCCTTGATGTAAATCTGGTCGGTAACCGACGGCAAACGCAAAATCCGCCAGGCCGCGCCGTAATCTTTCAGTTTTTTTTCAAACAGCGCCCTGCATTCTTCTATGACGGATTGGTATTGCTCTGATGTTTTTTCCATAAATTCGTTTCGGATTCAAAAATAGGATTTACCTTTTAAATTACCCAAAAAGAAATGCGAATAAACTGTAAAGGCAGATTAATTGACTTGTCCCGACCCAAAATAATGGGGATTCTCAACACCACACCCGATTCTTTTTTTGAAGGAAGCTGGAGCAATAGTGTAGATTCCGCTTTGAAAAGGACAGGAAAAATGCTGGATGAAGGAGCCGATTTTATTGATATCGGTGGAATGTCCACGCGCCCCGGGGCGGATGAGGTTTCGGAAGAAGAAGAATTAAAAAGAGTCATTCCCATAGTGGAATCTTTGTTAAACGAATTTCCCGGTATTTTGATTTCGGTTGATACCTACAGGGCAAAAGTTGCCAAAGAAGCGGTGGAAGCAGGCGCGGCGATTATAAACGATATTTCTGCCGGAACGATGGATGAAAATCTTCTGAAAACCGTTGCCGGGCTACAGGTTCCTTATATTTTGATGCACATGCAGGGAATACCGAAAAATATGCAGAAAAATCCCGTTTATGAAAATGTAACGATTGAAGTCAACCAATTTCTTTCGGAAAAAGTGAAAGAGTTAAAAGAATTGGGCATCAACGATATTATTATCGATCCGGGATTCGGATTCGGGAAAACGGTGGAACACAATTATGAATTATTCAGGAATTTAGATTTGATTGCATTTGGTGAATTTCCTTTGCTCGTCGGGGTTTCCCGGAAGTCTATAATTACAAGATTTTTAAATATTTCGCCGGACGAAGCATTGAACGGAACTACTGTTTTGAACGCATACGCTTTGCAAAAAGGAGCCAATATCTTACGTGTCCATGATGTGAAAGAAGCAAAAGAAGTGATGAAGATTTGGGAAATGGCGAAGTAATTTTTAAATTCAATATTATATTGATGTCTATTGAGAATTATACAATATAACAGTGCAAAACATTGTTTACCATATTTTTACACTATACATTTTTACATTATACATTTATACTTTAGATAAAGCTATGTCAGAATTCGATTTAAACGATTTGGAAAAAATTTCCGGAAGTGAAGAAATCCTGGATTTACTGGTGGAAAAAGGAATTATCAAAGAGAAAAAATTCCTGAAACAACTGGCGTATGAAAAAGAGCTGAACCGGCTTCAATACGAAATGTTGCGGCTCCAGGAATTCATCATCCGGAATAAAATGCGTTTGCTGGTGATTTACGAAGGTCGTGACGCGGCCGGGAAAGGCGGTTCCATCAGCCGGGCGATTGCGAAAATGAACCCGAAAAGTTATAAGGTCGTCGCGCTGCCAAAACCTACTGAAAACGAAACCAGGCAATGGTATTTTCAGCGGTACATCAAAAATCTTCCGATGCAGGGCGAAATTGCTTTTTTTGACCGGAGCTGGTACAACCGTGCGGTTGTGGAACCGGTTTTCGGTTTTTGTTCGGAAGAACAACACAATTCGTTTATGAACCAGGTGAACCGATTTGAGCATTTGCTGATTGACGACGGAATCATCCTGATTAAATTCTTTTTAAATATATCCAAAGAAGAACAGCAAAAGCGTTTGGACGAACGTAAAAACGACCCGATGAAACAATACAAAATCGGCGGGTTGGATGAACAGGCTCAGGAAAAATGGAATGATTATACGCATTACATTGACAAAATGCTCAACGAAACTTCTACTGCGAAATCACCCTGGGTCGAAATTCGAACCGATGAGAAAAAGGAAGCACGACTGGAAACGATGAAATATATTTTACAAAGTGTGACAGGTTTTATTTCAGAACTGAGCCTGAGAAATGAAGATGAAATTGTGAAAACACGGAAACGTTCAGATTAAATCTGAATATTCCAGCTTTAGGATTTGTTCTTTTCTTCGATCCATAAACTCATGTATTTCAGATAATTATTAGAATTTTGTTTCAAAATTTGCCCGATGAAATTCCGGTTTCGGTGTTGTTCCAATTCGGATTGCAAATGGATGATTTTTTGATTGAAATTTTCTTCGAATAAATCTTTATCAAATTTTTCAGACAGGATTTTAAGTCCTGTGGTTTGTGCTTTTTTCCAGGTTTCTTTGTTTTGATAAAGCTCGGTTGTTCTTTTAACGAATTGATTTTCATCATCTTCTACAATTCCGGGAATGATTTCATCAAACATCGCTTCCGAGCCGGCGGAAGTTGTAGCGATGGGTGTTCCCGCCTGCATCGCGTCAATGAATTTCCCTTTTTGTCCGGCTCCGTAAACGATCGGCGCCAGAAGAACCCGCGCTTTGGAAATCACTTTCAATGCATCATCCGCCTTTCCGTGAACCCAAAATCCATCCTTTTCATTGTGTAAATCCCAAACTTTTTGGGACGGATAAGCGCCGTAGATATTCAGTTTGGCATCGGGCAATTTTTCCCTGATTTTCGGCCAGATGTTCTTTTTGAGATGCAAAACCGTTTGCCAGTTGGGTTCGTGCAGGAAATTCCCGATGAAAGCAAAGTCTTTTCTGTTTTCGAAATCGGTGGTTTCGGTTCCATTTCGACTAAGCTCAATGGCCGTCTTCAACCATCGATTTGCATTCTCTGTAAACGGTAAATAATGGAGGAGGGAAGAAGCGATATTGAATTCGTTTTGGAGTAAATTCATTTCAAATTCAGAAATGATTAAGCTCAGGTCACACCGTAAAACCGAAGCTATTTCCCGCAATGCAATTTCATTGTACAAATTAATTTCTTCTTTCTTTTTATAAGCCGTTTCCCGGGCCGACCGTAAAAAATGCAAGTCTTCCGTGTCAAGTATCTGGACGGCATTCGGGCATTCCTGCGAAACCCGCCAACCGAATTGTTCTTCTGAAACGAATCGGTCATAAACCACAATGTCGGGATTCAAATTTCTGACAAATTCATTAAAGGATGAATGATTGAGTTGGATAGGAATCTCTTTGACTAAATTCGGTAGGCTTCGACTACCTGCCTGCCGGCGGGCACGGCGCTCAGCCACCGAATCCATAGAAGCAAAATCAAAACTCCATTCCGTTTTAGACGCCGCCGAACTGAAAACTACCTCGTCACCGCGATTCAGGAAAAATTCCACCAATTGCAGAATCCTTTTTCCGGCTGCGGAAGAAGTCGGTTCCGGCCAAACCAACCCGATAAACAACACTTTGTTTTGTTTCATCGTTCAAATATCCGATTTTTGCATTTAATTAAACCGCATAGTTACATAGTAAACGATGCAAAAATTCGGAAACATAATGACACAGAGTTTTTGAAGCTTTGCTTCAAATCTATATTCCGTCAATGACGGAAACTATGAAAACTATGTATTACCGTAAATTAATTTTTACTATGTGGTTAATTGAGAAATCATAATTGAAAAAATATGTTAGGATTGAAATTGCCGACCGACCCGAGATGGGCCAACATCGCCGAACAAAACCTGGAAGAAATTCTGACCGACCATGCCTGGTGTGAACAGAAAGCCGCTTCCAATGCCATATTTTTAATCATCAATAATTCCGAACTTCCGGATCTGGTAAACACGATGACCGAAATCGCAATTGAAGAAATGCAACATTTCCAGATGGTGCATAACATCATCCTGGAGCGCGGATATACTTTGGGCCGCGAGCATGCCGATGATTACGTGGGTAAGCTGATGAAATTCTGTAAAAAGGACGGAACAAGGAATTCGGCTTTCATTGACCGGTTGTTGTTTGCCGCGATGATTGAAGCCAGAAGCTGTGAACGGTTTCGGGTTTTATCGACCAATATCAAAGATGAAGAATTAGCAAAATTTTACCATGAATTAATGGTTTCGGAAGCCAATCATTATACGGTTTTCCTGGGTTTCGCCCGAAAATACGCAATGGATGTTGATGTGGAAAAACGCTGGAAAGAATGGCTGGATTTTGAAGGGAAGCTGATTCAAAGTTATGGAAATAAAGAACAGATCCATGGATAAGCCTGCCTGACTACTATGAATTTGCTATGTCATCAAAAAATAATAATTAATCCAAGCGAATTTCGAACTTCGAATTTCGCAAAACGACTAAAAATATGAACCTGGAAAACATTGTAAAAGAAAGAAGCGGCGGCGTATGTGAGTTAAGCGGCGAAACGGGAAATTTGAATTTTTATGAAGTCCGGCCGACTTCGGGCAACGAACCCGAAAGGATGATTTTGATTTCGGATAAAGCGCTGGCTCAAATCGAAAAAAGAGAGGAACCTGATAGTTCTTACTGGGAAAGGATTTTACCGATTTCCATGTGGAGTGAAGTTCCCGGTGTTCAGGTGGTTTCCTGGCGGATGCTCAACCGTTTCCGGAATGAATCCTGGGCGGCAGATGCGCTGGACATGCTATACCTGGATGACGAAACGCTTGAATGGGCAAAATCTTCGGGCGACCATATTGGTGACGGAACCGTAGAACTGCACAAAGACAGCAACGGGAATATTTTACAGAACGGCGATACGGTAACGCTTATCAAAGATTTGGATGTGAAAGGTTCGTCCATCACGGCAAAGATCGGAACGGCTGTCAGAAACATTCGTTTGGTGCATGACAATGTGGAACAAATCGAAGGGAAAATTGAAGGCCAGTCGATTGTGATCCTGACGAAGTTTGTGAAGAAATGAAACCTCTTTTCCCGTTCTGCGTCAGGTTTGAATTTTAGCTGAACAAGTCTTCATCCGAATAAAAAACTTTACCGTTGATCACCCGTGCAGGGGAAGTATAAGGATGTTCTTCGGCTTTACCGGCCGACATGATGTGCAATACCTTCCATCCTTTTGCTTTCAGGTAATCGGAAACCATAGACCGGTGGCATCGCCACCAAACCGCCTCGGAACACATGTAGGCCGTAGGTTTTCGGGAAGCGGTATTTTCAAGTTGAGTGATGGCTTTTTCAAAATTTTCAGTTTCCATATAATCCGCGTAGCCGCGAAAGGAGTCGTTTTGCCAGCGGTTGTTTTTGGAATTTTCCTGTCTTTTTCTTCTTCCGCCCAAAGCTTCTATATGCCGGTAGCTTATCCCGTTTTTTTCCAAAGATATTTTCAGGTTTTCTTTATTGAACTGAGGAAATTTACGCGATCCCGGAAAGCTCCTTATATCGATCAACTCACGGATTCCGAAAGATTTCAGCATCCCGATGAATTCATCAAGGCTGTGGGTCGAATGACCGATGGTATAAATGGTATGTCTTTCCGTTTCCGGCATTTCGCGGTGGTTTCTCTCAAAGATAGGGAAACCACTCAACTTTATGTAACGCCAGGATATATTTGTCAATGTACAGTTGCTTTTCTTTGGACTTGTATTGCTGGATATAGCGTGGATGTTCAAACACGGTCAACTTTTCGAACAGCTTTGCTTGCTTGTTCAGTTTCCGGATGAATTCCGCGTTTTTCTTGCCGAGTATAAAAACTTCTGAAGTGTCCAATCCCAAATCAATATGCTTTTTCAAAGAAAGAACCATAAAATCCTTCACCATTTCAAAAAGTGCCGGATCGTCGTAATAATTCGCATTCAGCCATTTCCCATCTTTTGTCTGCCTGATGATGGCCAGCGGGAATGGCGAGTTGATGTAAAAATTTTTATAGAATTCTTTCGCTCCGCCATATTGAGTAATCATTTCGTACATAAATACCGAGGAAACCTCGTGCGTACGCGCGGATTTCATTGAAATGCCGCAAATGCTTTCCAGCCGTTTAGTGTCGGTAAACGGGATTCCGGTCACACCGGCTCCGTGCCTGCTGGGATTGATACCGATGATGAACCTGCGGCGGTTGTTATCGTTATAATATTTATGATAAAACTGCGACATCGTTACCATGGTTTCGGGATTATCGGTATAAGGGTTCATAACCCGGAACCCTTTTGGTAGTTTACCATTGTAATGGAGGTTACGGTTAAATTCAATCACTTTATCGGCGAAGGCGGGCGACATATTTTTTGTTTTTTATAATTAAACGATTTCCCCAAACGTAAGTAAATTATTGTCGGGATCAAGTAAATGGAATTCCTTCATTCCCCAGGATGTTTCTTGCAAGGCTCCGTTGGGATGAATGTGAATTTTCCGGTCGAGGAAATCCCGGTAAATTTTTTCGATTTCGCTTACACGGATGTAAACCTGTCCGTAATTTTCTTTCGGATTTAACTCTTTGAACAAAAAGAAATGGATTTCAATATTTTCTTTTTTGATCATCAGGTAATCCGGGAATTCATCGCTCCCGAATTGTTCAAAACCCAATTGATACAGGTAATAATTTTTTGTTGCGGCTTTGTCGCGCATGGGGAGTTTCGGGCAGATGGAGTGAAGCATATTTTCAGGTGTTTTTTGTTTTGAACCGGTTGATTCTTTTCAGCTCAACCGATTTTTCTTTCATTTCTCTCAAATATCTAAAAACTTTCCTTATTTCAGCAAATCAGGAATAATTTTTCAATATACCGCGAATCTCTCGGATGGACGGAACGAGCATAGTTGAATTGTTCAGTAAATTTAACCAATGATATAAGCAGCTGATAATTTGAGCGTTATTTATTTAATTCGGATAATTCTTTTTCTGCTTCTTTTAGCACTCTGTTGTAATGTATCAATACCCATCGGTAAAAAATAAAATACAGTATAATCATGACAGGGCAGATGATTATCCATACATAAAGAGGTAGATCAGCAACGCTTTTTCCCATCATGCTCAGCATTACGGGAAATGAAACTACCATAAATGCACATCCAACAGGCCCATTGAGCTTTTGAAATTTTTGAAACCTGATTTTTTTCTGTATATAATCCTGAATGGTTTCTGAATATGTCATAGATGAGATATTTATCCTTTTTAGGCCTTTTATTATCGTTATGGAAATGATAGGCATTATAAAAAGATAGGCAATCGACAATATGCCGAAAACCTGCATGGTTATTTGGCCTAACCTGTTAAAATTAACGATCATAAAAGCGGCTCCTATAAAGCAAATAAGTGTTCCGATATATTCCGAACAGGCAATTCTGTTTAGTTTCGACTTGTATCTTTGCTCCATCATTTTTTCTATTATTTGCTTGCTTAGCTTTTCCTGATTCTCTATTTTTTTGCTTAACGTTTCCCACGTAGCTTTCATTTCTTCCAGTTCCATACTTATTTGTTTTTGTGAATTTGCGATTTCAGTTTTTCTTTAATCCTTGATAATCTGGTGCCGACATTTGTTTGAGAAAGCCCTGTTATATGGGCAATTTCCTGGTAGCTCTTTCCTTCAAGATAGAGCAATATTATTCCCTTTTCCAACAGATTTAATAATCGGATATGCTCATATAGCATTTTTATTCTTTTTTCCTCCTCTTCATCAAAATCATCAGCAGGATTTAGCATTTCCATATTAATTGGAACAGTGGTTACTTTACGTTTATCCTTTTTCAAAAAATAAATGGAGGTATTCAAAGCCACTCTATAAATCCACGTACTTATTTTTGACTGTCCCCGAAATGACGAAAATGACTTCCAAAGCTGATAAACGATTTCCTGATACAGATCGCTTCTTTCCTCCGTGTTATTTGTATAAAGAGTTGTAATTTTAAAAATCAACCCTTCATTTTCTTTGATCACTTGCACGAACCGGTCTTTTATATCCATAGGAAATTAAACTTCAATTGATTAGTAGATGAAGTAATCAGAAAATCACAGTGAGGCAATCTTATTTTTTGGAATCAAGATATTAAGAAATATTCCTAGTCATTTTGCAATTGCTGGTATTGACATATCCAAGGCCTTCCTGATCTAACTAATCACAAAAGTTAATCGGCAGGTTCCCAAAGTTCAATCTTATTGCCTTCTGCGTCCATGATATGAATGAATTTTCCATAGTCGTATGTTGCAATACTGTCCACTATGGTTACACCGTTTTCTTTGAGCTTTTCTACAAGCGCTTCTATGTTCTGAACCCGGTAATTGATCATAAATTCCTTTTTGGAAGGCGCAAAATATTCGCTTCCCTTTTTGAAAGGGCTCCACTGAAGGGAATTCACCTGATCGGGACTGTCAATGTCTCTGGATTCAAAGGTCGAACCCCATTCATTGACTTCAATCCCCAAATTTTTGGCATACCATTCCCTTGTTTCCTGTGGATGATCTGAAAAAAAGAAAATACCGCCGATACCGGTTACTTTTGGCATTTTCTCACCGGATGCCATAGAATTCTCTGTTTGATTTTCCATATTGTTTATTTTTTTAATTGTCGTACAGCCTGCAAAAAGTACTACAAATGAAATTAAGGCCAATGATTTTTTCATCTTGTGCTGATTTGCCAATTTGATAGAAATGAAATCAAATTAGTGGGATAAATATAGCATTTTAGATGAAAGAACGCTCAATTTTTCGATTACCCTTTTCTTTTGTAGCTCAAATCTTTGTAGTCATGATAGGAATCCACTCCGATTGTTTCCGTGTTTTCCGGTTTTTTCTTGAACCAATTTTTCATGCGGTTGTAATCTAAAAAATAACTTACCCGAATTGAAAAACTATTGAGCTGCGGTTGCCCGAACAGATAATCGAAATTGTCACGGAAACTCACATTGGAAATCCCGTCATAACCTTCAATCGCGTTCCGGTAAAGCAAGGAAAGCTGACTTCCCGGCGCAAACCACCAGCTGAACCGTAAATCTATGTTCCAGCTGTTGTAAGTCGCGTTGTGGCTTTCCGTATAGGAATTAGTTGGCGTCAGTTCGCCATCGGGTTCAAGCGTAAAGAATTTGTCGTAAGTAACATCGGTATAATAATGCCTGAATGCCAGGTTCAAAGCCATTTTTTCATTGAAAATATATTGGGATTCCAGCGAAGTTTCGACTGTATTCCGGTCGCGCTCACCAAAGAAAATATTGGTTCCGTCGTAATTTACAAATCCCTGTTCTTTGTCGGAAAGCGTGGTTTGGGTAAACAGGAAGAGTTTCCATTTGTCCGAAACCCGGAATCTCGGGGAGAATTCAATCATCAGTTTTCCGCGTCCCCGTTGCGAGTATTTGTACCAGTCCAGCGTGGTGTCCAGAGCCAGCCGTTTACGGTAATCCGTTGAAATCCAAACCCAAGGGTTGTAATAAGCCGGGACTTTTACATAACGGCCTTCTACACGCGGCTCGTAAATATCGTTCCATTCGCCCGGAATGGCTCCAAATCCACCACCGAACACAAAGTATTTTTTTGTCGTAAAGCTTGAATTGAAATTAAAATTGAAATTATTGTACAAATCCGGTTCCAGCCGGCGGTTGTAGTTCAGGTTAAAATTCAGGTTAATGTTATTGAACGCACCTTTTGGCTGTAAAAGGCGGTAACCGTAATAACCGTAATAATTGATGTAATTCGTCTGGCCGGTATAACCCAAATCATCGATGTTGTAATCTTTGGTACGAAAGAAAATGCTTGCCTGGTAACGGTGTGCTCCGCTGATTTTGGCAGCGGCCAGGCTTCCTTCCATCCCGAAAAGGGTTTCCTCTGTTCTTACCCAGCTTGCTTCGGCATCTCCCCAATAGTTCCAGGTGTTTTTCTTGTTGGTTAAATCAAAATATAAACCCGAAGCATTGGCATCCCGGTAATTCCCTTCCCGAATGGTATTGGTATTGACAAAAGAAACGGAATTATTTTGCCCGAAACGCTGATCCAGTACCAAAACATTGTAATTGGCGAGCGGTTCGATCAATTCTTTCCTGTTGGCCTGTGTTTCTGTATTATGGATTTTGGCATACGTCCTTTCGGTTACTGCGTTGAAAATCCCGATCCCAAGGTTTTTTTCAGTCCGTCCGGAAATTTTTAATGCATTGATCAAATCCACCCGGGCAGGGAGTTCTCTGATTTCTTCATTTTCATTTAACTCCGGATATAAGCTCGGATAACCGCCGACACGACGCGAATAAAATAAATTTCCCTTGCTGAATAATTCGGTGCCTTCGGTGAAGAAAGGCCGTTGCTCTTCATATTGAACCTCAAAAGCGGATAAATTCAGTACGGCGTTATCAAATTTTGTCTGCCCGAAATCGGGAATCAGAATCATGTCGAGCGTAAAAGCATCATTGATTCCGTATTTCAAATCCATTCCGCCATTGAACACAAATTCGGATTCGCCGCCATAATTATTCAGATAACCGGAAAGATAAGGCTGGAAAGACAGGCGGGTAGGGGTATCTATGTTTTGAATGCCATGAATTTCCCCGTCATAAATGGAAAATGCACCTTTTGTGTTATCTACATGGGTCCAGCTGTAACGGGTACGGGTTCTTCTGAATTCCCGTTCCATTTGCAGACCCCAGGTTTGGATATCCTTTTGGGGGAACCGGATCTCTGAATACGGAATGAAAATTTCGGCCACCCAACTATCTGAATTGATTTTAACAGCGCTGTACCAAACACCATTCCAGGAGCTGTCTTCGCTGCCATTGGTCATTTTTGCATCATATTGTACGCCGGCTGCTGTTACAATGAACTGTAAGCTTTGCTGCCGGTCGTTGTATCCGTTAAGCAAAATGAAAAAGAAATCGTCATTGCCGATTCCGTCGCGCTCGGTCAGTTCTTTCAGAATTTTATCGGGTTCCGGATCATATAGAGTCGCACCGAAATAAATTCCCAGGTCATTATAAACGATTTTAACTTCCGTCCGTAAACTGTCGGGGATCGATTTTCCGTTGTTGGGGATTCGTTCAATAAAATCTTTGGCTACAGGTGCGTTCTGCCAGGCGGCATCATCCAGGATTCCATCTATTTTAGGGGCTTCGGAAACTTTTATAATGTTGATTTGCTTCCGGAAAATGGAATCAGATTCCTGCCCCTTCAAACAGACGGTAATGAAAAAAGTGATAAGTATGAAAACGATTCGAAAAATGAATGCCATGTGAAAATTTCTTTTGTATAAGACGACGGCCGGATTTGAAATGTTACACACCCAACTTAAACAAAATGAATTTTAACAAGTATATTTGGAAAGTTGTTTTGTTTGGAAGTCTAAATAAGATCAGATTTTGACCTATTATGTGATGATGAAATTTCGATTCAACAAAATTGAATAACTTTATTGCTTTATAAATTACTAACGTTAAATGGAAACAAAATATATTAATGATTTCAGTTTTGGTTTGATAATCTGGCAAATCATACTTTTTATTACCCTTATCGTTCTCATTTATTTTGTTTACAAAATCTATAAGAAGATAATGAAAAAGTAAATGAATTCAAAAAGATTCCGGATTCAAATGATCCGGAATCTTTTTCTTTACCCCAACTGACCAAAATCAATTTCCATTAAATAGTTAAAATCCGGCAGAATTCTTACTTTTGCGACACCAAAAATAATCATAATGAATCTTCACGAATATCAGGGAAAAGAAATCTTAAGCAAATACGGCGTAAAAGTCCAGAGAGGAATCGTTGCCACAACAGCTGACGAAGCGGTGGAAGCAGCTAAAAAATTAACCGAGCAGACCGGAACCGGCTGGCATGTGGTAAAAGCACAGGTTCATGCAGGCGGTCGCGGAAAGGGTGGTGGCGTGAAGCTGGCGAAAAACCTGGACGAGGTAAAACAAAAAGCATCCGAGATCATCGGGATGCAGCTGGTTACGCCACAGACTTCTGCCGAAGGTAAAACCGTTCACCAGGTGATGATCGCCGAAGATGTTTATTATCCGGGCGAAGCCGAAACCGAAGAATTCTATGTTTCCATTTTGCTGAACCGCGCCAAAGGCGTGAATATGATCATGTATTCAACCGAAGGCGGTATGGACATCGAAGCCGTAGCGGAAGAAACGCCCGATAAAATCTTTTTGGAAGAAATTGATCCGGCAGTCGGATTGCAGGGATTCCAGGCACGCAAAATCGCTTTCAACTTAGGGTTGAACGGAGCGGCTTTCAAAGATTTTGTGAAATTCATCGATGCGCTTTACAAAGCATTTGTGGGAATTGACGCTTCACTTTTTGAGATCAATCCGGTCTTGAAAACTTCAGATAACCAGATTATGGCGGTTGACGCAAAAGTTACATTGGATGACAATTCACTGTTCCGTCATCCTGATTTAGCCGCATTGCGCGATACAAGAGAAGAAGACGCGACCGAAGTAGAAGCAGGTGAAGCGGGACTAAACTTCGTAAAACTAGACGGAAACGTAGGTTGTATGGTCAACGGAGCCGGGCTGGCAATGGCAACCATGGACATCATCAAACTTTCCGGCGGCAATCCTGCCAACTTTTTGGATGTCGGAGGAACTGCCGACGCGGAACGTGTTGAAAAAGCATTCCGAATCATTTTAAAGGATGCGAATGTAAAAGCCATTCTGGTCAATATTTTCGGAGGAATTGTTCGTTGCGACCGTGTAGCACAGGGAATTCTGGATGCTTACCAGAATATGGGCGATGCTATCCAGGTGCCGATCATCGTTCGTTTGCAGGGAACCAATGCCGAAATCGCCAAACAAATGATTGATGACTCAGGACTGAAAGTCCTTTCCGCAATCACCTTGCAGGAAGCCGCCGACCGTGTGAAAGAAGTGGTAGCGTAATTTTATGGTATAAAACCCGTTGTGCATTTGTATAAATTAGCCACGAATACACAAATTTTATGATTTTGCAGTGCAAAATCTATTTGGGGCATTTTAAATATTAATCATTGATTATTAAGTTGTTCTATAATTTTTGAAATAGTTTTTCGTGAATCTAAAAAAAATCGAATTCACCTATTTATAAAAATTAATGGTTCAAATTCGCTTCGCTCAAACAAATCTCACGAATTTTTTTAAATAATGTAAAAAAGGAATCCCACCGGATTCCTTTTTTTGTAGAATCCTGTTAAAATCAATTTTATAGAAAAACAAATTTTACGTATATTCGGGCTCAATATATAAATGATAACTTAACCTTCAATGATGAGCTTTCTCGACAACCTTGACTCCATGCACCGCATCTTTTGGTATATCGCATTGGCTTCCAGCGCGATTTTTCTTGTTCAGACGATCCTGACCTTTTTGGGAAGCGATTCTTCCGATGGTGTTAATGCGGATTTCGATGGTAACCTCGACCATGCGGATGCACCTTTTCAACTGTTCTCATTGAGAAATCTTATTAATTTCCTGCTTGGATTTGGGTGGACAGGCGTTGCTTTTTATGATACCATTCAAAATAAATATTTACTGATAGCCCTGGCCTTATTCACAGGACTTATATTCATCGCTTTGTTTTTTCTGCTCATTCGTGAGATTCTGAAATTGACCGAAGACAATACTTTCAAAATCGAGAATTTAATAGGAAAAACGGGGGAAGTTTACATCAATATTCCGGCACAAATGTCGGGAAAAGGAAAAGTTCAGATTTCATTAAAGGGAAGTAATCATGAACTTTCCGCCATGACACGTTCCGAAGAAAATATCCATTCCGGAAATCTGGTCAGGGTAGAAGAAATAGAAGATAAAATTCTAATAGTTTCCAAAATTTAATTAAAAATAAAACTTAACACAGCTATGGCATTGTCAGGAACACTCATTTTAATTTTCGTTGCGGTACTGGTCTTTTTTGTAACCTTTCTCGCTTTAATTTCAAGATACAAAAGATGTCCTTCCGATAAAATTCTGGTCATTTACGGTAAGACGGGAGGAAGTTCGGCAAAATGTATTCATGGAGGAGGTGCTTTTGTATGGCCGGTCATTCAGGATTATGCCTATCTCGACCTGAAACCGATTTCGATTGAGGCAAACCTTACCAATGCGCTTTCCAGGCAAAACATTCGTGTGGATGTTCCCTGTCGTTTTACAATTGCGATTTCTACCGAACCCGATACAATGGGTAATGCCGCAGAAAGACTATTGGGCTTAACGCCTGATCAGATCCAGGAGCTTTCAAAAGACATCCTTTTCGGACAGCTTCGTTTGGTCATTGCTACCATGACAATTGAAGAAATCAATTCCGACCGCGATAAATTCTTAGATAATATTTCTAAAAATGTCGATACAGAATTGAAAAAGATTGGGTTAAAGCTGATCAACGTAAACGTTACCGACATCAAAGATGAATCAGGCTATATTGAAGCGCTTGGAAAAGAGGCCGCGGCAAAAGCGATTAACGAAGCGAAAGTTTCGGTGGCCGAGCAGGAAAAGATCGGTGAAACAGGGAAAGCAAGTGCGGACAGGGAAAAAGATGTTGTAATTGCCGAAACCATGCGTGACCGTGATGTGAAAATTGCCATTACCCAGAAAGACCGTGAAGTAAGTATTGCCTCCGCTGTGAAAGACGAAAGCATAGGAAAGGCGGAAGCGGAAAAGGAATCAAGAATTGCAACGTCTTTGGCCAATTCGATTGCCGTAAAAGGGGAGAATGAAGCCAAAATTACCATTGCTAATTCCGATGCCGAAAGAAGGGAAAAAGAAGCGGAAGCGCTGCGATTAGCGATTGCCGCTGAAAAAGTACAGACCGCAAAAGCATTGGAAGAATCTTATCTGGCCGAGCAAAAAGCTGAAACTGCAAGAGCGGAACGCGAGCGTTCCACTCAAAACGCGAACATTGTGATCCCTGCGGAAATTGCCAAACAAAAAGCAATTATAGACGCGCAGGCTGAAGCCGAAAAGATTAGATTGCAGGCAAAAGGTGAGGCTGATGCTATTTTTGCGAAAATGGAAGCCGAAGCAAAAGGCCTTTATGAAATATTGACCAAGCAGGCCGAAGGTTATGACCAGGTCGTGAAAGCTGCCGGCGGTGATGCAAATAATGCGTTCCAGTTATTGCTGATTGAAAAATTGCCTGAATTAGTTAGAACGCAGGTAGAAGCGGTGAAAAATATAAAAATTGATAAGATCACCGTTTGGGACAGCGGCAATAATCCCGATGGAAATACTTCGACCGCCAATTTTGTTTCGGGGATGATGAAAACCGTTCCGCCTTTGAATGACCTGTTTAATATGGCAGGATTAAATCTTCCTGATTATCTCAAAGGAAAGCCGGAAGAAGAAATTAAAAATGAGGAGTCCAACCTGACAGAGAAACCTTCTTTGCCACTTCCTCCTCCGGCAACGGATACTTCGGAAGAACCGGAAAATCCGGAAAAATAAAGATGTAAAAAATGTCTAATTGTGTAAAGGAACCTTTTTGAGGTTCCTTTTTTGATTTGAGTTAATGTCTTTAAAAATAAAAAAATCCCGCCTTTTGAGCGGGATTTTCTATGCTTTGTTTTCTATGTTCTTTTCTCTGAATTAAAGCGTTCCCCGTTTTTCCTGTTCTCTTTCGATGGATTCAAACAAAGCTTTGAAGTTCCCTGCACCGAAACCGCGTGCACCCATTCGTTGGATTACTTCATAGAAAAGGGTAGGGCGGTCTTCCACCGGTTTGGTGAAGATTTGCAGTAAATAGCCTTCCTCATCTGCATCGATCATAATTCCTAACTTTTGCAACTCATTGATGTCTTCTTTGAATTTGTGCATGTGGTCTTTCAACCTGTCCGGAATGGCATCGTAATAAGCCTGTGGCGGAGTTGACAGAAATTCCACGCCTCTTGATTTCATATCGGCAACCGTTTTGATGATGTCATCCGTTGCCAAAGCCAAATGCTGTACACCCGGACTTTCATAGAAATCCAGGTATTCCTCAATCTGAGATTTTTTCATTCCTTCGGCCGGCTCGTTGATCGGGAATTTGATTCTTCCGTTTCCGTTGGCCATTACTTTTGACATCAGGGCCGAATATTCCGTTGTGATTTGTTTGTCGTCAAACGAAAGGAAATTCACAAATCCCATAATATCTTCGAACCACTTCACCCAAACATTCATCTGGTTCCAGCCGACGTTTCCAACCATGTGGTCGATAAATTTCAAACCAACCGAAGCCGGATTGTAATTAGTTTCCCATTTCACATAGCCCGGCATGAAAAGTCCGTTATAATTTTTACGTTCGGTAAACATGAAAACCGTTTCGCCATATCCGAAAATTCCGGCCTGAACGATTTCACCGTTCTCGTCCGAAGTAACTTTAGGTTCCATGAAAGATTCCGCACCGCGTTTGGTGGTTTCTTCATAAGATTTTCTGGCGTCATCTACCCAAAGCGCGATGATTTTCACACCGTCTCCGTGTTTTTTTACGTGTTCTCCAATCGGCGAATCTGAATTCAAAGCCGTCGTCAAAACCAGACGGATTTTATCCTGTTTTAATACATAAGATGCTCTCTCTTTCAATCCGGTTTCCAATCCCGCATAAGCTTCTGACTGAAATCCGAATGCTGTTTTATAGTAATGTGCCGACTGCTTGGCATTTCCTACATAAAATTCCACATAATCCGTTCCCAGCAGGGGAAGGAAGTCCTGCGCACCTTCAAATATCTTTTCTAAGCCGTATTCTACGCTTTTTAATTCTTGTGACATGATGTTTTTATTTTTTAATTAAATGAACAATAAATAATTAACCAATTGATTCAGGTAAGCTGGTAAATCAATTAGACCACATTGCGCGTTGTAAAACAGAAAGTAAAACCCGATTGTACATAATTCCAAATATACAAAACAAATAAGAATGTATAATGTATAATTGTATAAAGTATATTGTATTGTTAACTAACTTAATATCAGTAAATTGAATTTGATGATAGAATTATGAATGAGAATTATTTGGAACTCAAAAAATGCCCCGGAAATACTTTTTCCGCTTTTTTTCGGAAAATATTCAGCAAAATCCATGATTTCAAAAATCCAAAACCATAACAGGAAAATTGAATCAAGGTCGTAATGACAGAGAGAAATCCGACTTTTATACTTTTAAATTGAATTGTAGAAATTATCAATATCAGAACAAAATAAATCAGATAAAGTGGAAACGGAATCCTTAAAATATAACGAACCCAACCATGAATCGGAATTGGATAAGCCGAAAAACTTAAAATCAATCCGATGATAAACAAACCTGGGAACCAAAAAGTCAATTTTGTAAACTTTGGATGTCGTTGATTCAAAATCGGCCTTGCCACACCAAACTGATAGACCTGTTTTGCAAATTTTTTCAGGGAAGTCCGGCGTTTGTGAAAAACTTTGGCTTCGGGAAACAACCTTGTTTCCAATCCGTTTTTCCACAAAGTCATACTCAAATCAGGGTCTTCCCCAATTCTTAAATTGCCGAAACCGCCTGTTTTCTCAAATGCTTCTTTGGAAATCCCCATATTGAAGCTCCTTGGCTGGAATTTTCCTACATGCTTCTTTCCGCCACGGATTCCGCCCGTTGTCAGAAACGAAGTCATGGAAAACGTAATGGCTTTTTGTAAATCCGTGAAATTTTCATCGGCAGCGTCGGGCCCGCCGAAAGCATCGACATAATTTTCAGTTAATTCTTTCCGAACCGTTTCAATGTAAGTGGCAGGAGCGATCGTGTCGGAATCCAGAAAAATAAAATAATTTCCCGAAGCCCACTTCATTCCATAGTTCCGCGATTTTGCAGGCCCGGAATTTTCCTTGTAGAAATATTGAATGGTTAATTTAGACTTGAACTCTTCAACGATGGGTTCCAATAAATTCGGCGAACCGTCGTCCACTACTATAACTTCAAAGCTTGAATCCGTTTGTTGATCCAGGCTTTGCAATAATTCGGTTAATTCTTCTTCCCGCTGATAAACCGCAATGATAATGGAAAAATTCAAGTTCAATCCGAAAATTTTTATCAAATTAATTTTAAATATTTAATCCGTACAAATTTAATCTATGCCGCTAAGCGGACTATGAACACTAAAAAAACAAAGAGATTTCTATGTAACTATGTGGTTAAAACAATTTTAATCCAATTTCCTTTTCCTGTCTCTTTTTTCAATATACTCCCAAATCGCTTCCTTTGTAGTCAGCCAGTTCCGGCCCTCTTTGAACGCATCAATTTTCCCCTGCCGCGCCAGCAAGCTCACGTATTCCTGGCCATAAGGAACGCGTTCTTCTTCCACAATATTTGAAATTGATTGGTAACGGTCATAAGTATTGTTCAATGAACTCAGATAAATGTCCACACTTCGCTCCAATGCCTGCAGGACAAGCAAAACCAGTTTACTGTAATCACCGTTATTGGCTTGGTTCAAGGCATCATAATATTTCTTCCGGTCATTTTTCAAAATGATGGCGGGAGGAAAGCCTGATTTCATCAAAAGTAAATTGAATAATAGCCTGACGGTTCTTCCGTTGCCGTCAAAAAACGGATGGATCCACACAAAACGATGATGAAAAACAGCCGATTTCAGAACAATATCCAAATCAGAACTATTTACCCAATCAATCAGCTCCGTGATATATTCACTGACTTTCAAAGCATTTGGCGGAACAAAATTAGCGCCCGAAATCCGGACTCCCGAAGTCCGGAATCGCCCGGCAAATTCTTTTTCGATTTGTTTCAGCACCAATTCATGGACATTCAAAATGTCTTTTTCTTTCAAAATATAATTTTCAGAAACCAGGCTTTGGATAAACTCAATCGCTTCCTGGTGATTTATGGCTTCAAAATGCTCACGCAAAGATTTCCCTTTTATAGTAAAACCTTCTTCAATCACCATTTTTGTTTCCTGCAAAGTAAGCGTGTTTCCCTCGATGCTGTTGGAATTGTACGTCCATTCCAGCGTCATGCTTTCCTTTATGCTTTTCAAGGCGTAGGTGGGAAGCGGGCGCAACTTGTCCAGGTCAGATTTTTTTTCCTGAATCCGTTCCAAAGTTTTGTCCAAACCTTCATACTCGTATGGATATTCCCACCAATTCATTCCCCAAAGGTACAATTTTTATTTTAATATCGGATAGAATAAAAGTATTTATTATCCGATAATAAGGATTTTTTCAAAATAAAAGCGAAATTGAATCCGCTTCAATTAAAAACTTAAAATAATGTGAAAAGCTAAATTTCATTGGCTTATAAGGATCACGAAAACAGAATCTTCAATTCAGACGGAAACCTGCCATTTTGCGAATGTGAGGTTGTGCGACGTTTTTATTTCGCACTTGGTATTTTTCCGTCTATCCATTCTTGTTTTTGTTGTGCAGCACCACCTAAAAATAAAAAATTTGAATTAGTGAAATCAACTAACCCAAATGCAATTACCATATATTTTCCGTCTAAATATTTTTTCTCGTCTTCATTTGGTTCGTTTGGACTTAAATACCCAACAACTCTGACTTTGTCACCAATTTTATTAGCTTCATTTTTAAACATTAGAACTGTCCACAAATAATTGTGGTCTGCAATTTTTAGTTTGTAAAATGGTGTATTGTTTCTACTGTTTTCAATTTTCTCAATTGTCCCGTCAACGCTACTACTTTGCCGTCAAATTTATCAAGTTCTTTTTCACTACCTTTTTGAATATTTGTCGGGAAAGATTTGTCTGTAGGCTTTGTTGTTACTAAATCGTTTTGTCCAAGCAAGTTTGTCACCGATAATGTTAAAAATAAAATTAAAAGTAATGTTCTCATATTATTTATTTCATTTTGTCGTTATTGTTGTCTTTGCTTTCTGCTCTAAAATAGCCTCTACCCCCCCCCAAAAAAAAAAAATTTACACAATTATTTCTTTAATTCAATTTCCAACTCATCCAATTGCGACTGGTCAATAGCAGAAGGCGCATCGATCATCACATCACGTCCTGAATTATTTTTCGGGAAGGCGATGTAATCACGGATGGTTTCACTTCCGTCCAAAATGGCAACCAAACGGTCAAACCCGAATGCCAGCCCGCCGTGCGGAGGCGCTCCGTATTGGAAAGCATTCATCAGGAATCCGAATTGCTCCTGCGCTTGTTCAGGCGTAAATCCTAAAAGTTCAAACATTTGTGCTTGCAGTTCTTTATCATGAATACGAATGGAACCGCCCCCGATCTCATTTCCGTTCAGAACCATATCGTAAGCATTTGCGCGAACCTCACCCGGATTGGATTTCAATTTAGCAATATCTTCCGGTTTTGGCGAAGTAAACGGATGGTGCATCGCGTGCCAGCGGTTGGTTTCTTCATCCCACTCCAAAAGTGGAAAATCCACCACCCAAAGCGGAGCAAACTCATTTGGTTTTCTGAGGCTCAAACGTTCCGCCAACTCCATTCTAAGCGCGCTTAACTGTTTTCTTGTGTCGTTGGCTTTCCCAGCCATAATGATCATCAAATCACCTTTTTGGGCATTCATTCTATCAGCAAAAGCGGCTAAATCTTCCTGCGAATAAAACTTATCGGCAGACGATTTAAAAGTTCCGTCTTCATTGACACGCACCCAGACAAAACCGCGCGCTCCGATTTGCGGACGCTGAACCCATTCCAGCAGCCGGTCAATGTCTTTTCGGGTATAAGAATTCAAAGTAGGAGCGGAGATTCCCACCACCAACTCTTCTTTATCAAAAATGTCGAATCCTTTGTTTTTGGCTAAATCATTCAGCTCGTGAAACTCCATTCCGAAACGGATATCCGGTTTATCGTTTCCATATTTACGCATGGCTTCATTGTATGTCATCCGTGGAAATTTCTCAATTTCGATTCCGTGAATTTCTTTCAGCAGGTATTTGGTCAATCCTTCAAAAATATTGAGAATGTCTTCCTGTTCCACAAACGCCATTTCGCAGTCGATTTGGGTAAATTCCGGCTGCCGGTCGGCGCGTAAATCTTCGTCACGGAAACATTTCACGATTTGGAAATATTTATCCAGACCGCCCACCATCATCAATTGTTTAAAAGTTTGAGGTGATTGCGGCAGGGCATAAAACTCGCCCGGATTCATCCGGGAAGGAACCACAAAATCACGCGCGCCTTCAGGAGTCGATTTGATTAAAACCGGAGTTTCGACTTCAATAAATCCTTTGTCAGAAAGGTATTTACGGACTTCCTGCGCTACTTTGTGGCGGAAAATCAATTTATTTTTAACCGGATTTCTTCTTAAATCCAGGTAACGGTATTGCATTCTCAACTCTTCGCCGCCATCGGTTTTGTCTTCGATGGTGAAAGGCGGAAGTTTGGATTCGTTCAGGATTTCCAGTTTTTCGACCAGAATTTCAATTTCACCTGTCGGGATGTTCGGGTTTTTGGACGAACGTTCGATGACTGTTCCGGTTGCCTGAATCACAAATTCACGACCCAAAGTTCGTGCAGCTTCCAGCAAAGATTTATCGGAACGTTCTTCATCTATGATTAGCTGGGTAATCCCGTAACGGTCGCGCAGATCAATCCAAATCATAAATCCTTTGTCGCGAATGACCGAAACCCATCCGCTCAGCGTTACTTTTTCATTTAAATTACTCAGGTTTAATTCCCCACAGGTATGTGTTCTGAACATTTTTAAAAATTTATCTGCAAAGGTAAAGGTTAGCTGTCAGATGTTGGATGTCGGATGTTAAAAATTTGTAATTTTACGGGGATTCGCCCCAACTTGTTAGAAAAGTTTGGTTATGAAATGCTTTCAAAATAAAACCCATTAACGATTCATCCGAAAATTTCCACAGTTCATCCTAAACTTTTTTGATACATTTATTGCATAAACGAATTTTGGTTCGTCAAACTAAAAAATCAAACAATTATGCAAAATTTAATCATCATTCTGACCGTCGTTTTAGCGGGCTTATTAATTCCGGCAAATGCGCAATCCAAATTTGAAAGCGAGATGCAGAAGGCATTGACCGAATTCCATAACGCGCAAACCGCCGACGATATGGAAAAAGCGGCGCAGCATTTCGACCGCATTGCCAAAATAGAAACGGAAAATTGGCTGCCTGTTTATTACGCCATGTTCATCAGGACTTTGAATGCTTTTTCACAGGACAAAGCGCAGGCGATCAAATCGGTGGATGACCTGGAAATGAAATACGATGACCTGGATGCATTGTCACCGGGTAATTCCGAAATCCTGACTTTAAGAGGGCTTTTCAGAACGGTAAAAGTAGCCAAAGACCCGCAGACTTACGCCATGTCTTTGTCGGGCGCGATTATCAAAGACTATGAAGATGCTTTGAAAATTGATTCCAAAAATTCGCGCGCAATGTACCTGATGGCTCAGTACAATATGGGCGGAGCCGAATTCTGGGGCAAAGACCCAAAGGAATATTGTCCGCAGATTGAAAAAGCCAAAACTTTACTGGTAGCGGAAAACGATGAAACGATCCAGCCGCATTGGGGAGAAGACCAGGTAGATGAGATCCTGAATTCGACCTGTAAAAAATAGTTTGCGATAAATTTTCAAAGTCATTCAATTGATTCCGATTTAATCAATGAAAAATTTCAGCAAACATATTCGCAACATTTTGGTGACTTCGGTGTTGATCACATTATTTTTCCTGTTGATTTACATCGTCAACAATTCCAAACTTCCGGGCTGGAAAGAAGTTGTGGATAATTCATTATGGACATTTATTTTTACTTTCGGGCTTTATTGTGTCAACGCGCCGGTGGCTGTTTGGGTAGAAAAAAAATTCCCGGGATTTGACTGGAAAAGCTTTAGCAAACGACTTTTGTCCGGCATTTTGGGAAGCAGCGTGGTAACATTTTTCACAGGCGGAATCCTTTATTTCCTGATGGCGGTGATTCAGGGAAATGGTGTTGGGGATTCACTGGATTGGCTTTTTTCGCTGAAATCTGTTCAGTCCCTTCAACAATTGGTGTGGATTGCCGTTACGATTGCGACGATTTTTCACGTGGTGTCGTTGATCCAGCATTATCAGGCCAACAAGCTAAAGGAACAAAAGCAAAAGGTTGTTCAGATCTCTACCGAACATGAATCGCTGAAATCGCAGATCGGGCCGCATTTTTTGTTCAACAGCCTGAATGTTTTGAACGGTTTGATTTCAGAAAATCCCCGTAAGGCGCAGGAATTTGTAGGCGAACTTTCTTCGGTTTACCGGTATGTTTTGGAGCAGAAAGACAAAGCGTTGGTTTCGTTGCAGGAGGAAATTGATTTTAGCCGCACTTACATGAACCTGGTTCAAAAACGTTATGAAGACGGGCTGGAATTTGAAATCCAGGAAAATCTTCCTGAAGGATTTCAGATCGTGCCGCTTTCGCTCCAGATTTTATTGGAAAATTGCATTAAGCACAACCGGATTTCATTAGAAGAACCATTAAAAGTTAAAGTTTATATAGATGACGGTTATTTATTGATTAAAAATAATTTACAAATAAAAAAACAATTAAATCAAAGTACGGGAAAAGGCTTGCAGAATATCATCAATAGGTATAAATCCTTTACCCGTAAAAATGTTGAGATTTTAAATACAGACGATGAATTTATCGTCAGGATCCCATTATTAACCGAAAAAATTATCACAATGGAAATCAATCAGAAATATACGGATGAAGAATACCGTACCGCGAAAAAAAGAGTAGAGGAAGTCCAGGGATTTTACTGGAACCTGGCAAGTTATATTATTGTCAATTTGTTTTTTACTTTCCTGGATTTAAAAGATGACGGGCATTACAGCTGGGCGTTCTGGCCGCTGGTCGGCTGGGGAATCGGTGTTTTCTTCCATGCTTTGGAAACCTTCGGCTTTCATTCACATTCATGGAAAGACCGCATGATCCGGAAAGAGCTTGAAAGAAGACAGCGCGAACGGGAAGAATTCAATTCAAAATTTTAAGTTATGGAAAATCAAAATTATACTTCAAGGGAATACCAGGAAGCCAAAAAACGAGTAAATGAACGCATCGGTTTTTATGTCCATTTGTTGGTTTACCTAGCTGTGAATGCGTTCTTTCATTACATCAACTGGAAAGAAGGCGGTTCTTACTGGGCGATTTTCCCGGCGGCAGGCTGGGGGGTCGGGCTTTTTTTTCACGGCGTGGGCGTATTTGGATTTTTTAATAATTCCGCTTGGAAACAAAAACAGATTCATAAGGAAATTGAAAAACAAAGAAATTTAAGAAATAAGTAAAAAAAATTGAATCCGTGTTACTGCCTGATAAAAAAATACTTGAGAACCGGTTTACTGAAACTTGCCTTCGACAAGCTCAGGCTGACGTAATGGATTATTTTGGTTCGTTTTACATACGTCAAGCTGAGTTTGTCGAGTCTTTAGGTATTTATGCAGACATTCAAAATTAATCTTAAATCTCAATTCTAAAATCTAAAATTAAAATGAAATCCATCATTATAGAAGACGAGAAACCGGCCGCAAGGTATTTGCTTCGCTTGCTTCAAAACCAGGGAGTTGAGCCGCTGGCGATGCTTCACAGCGTAAAGGAATCCGTGCAATGGTTCCGGCAAAATGATGAACCTGATTTGATTTTTCTGGATATCCAGTTGGGTGACGGAATCAGTTTTGAAATCTTTGAGCAGATCCAACCCAAAAGTTCTATTATTTTTACAACCGCTTACGATGAATATGCTATAAAAGCGTTTAAATTCAATAGTATAGATTATTTACTTAAACCGATTAATGAATTAGATTTAAAACGTGCAATCCATAAATTCGGCGAAAAACACACACCGGTTTTCTGGGATGCCCTACAATTAAAATCACTACTGATCAATAATTTTGAGAGTAAATACCGTGAACGTTTCCTGGTAAAAATCGGAAGTAATCTGAAAACGATTGACACTGAAAATATCAGTTGCTTTTATTCGAAAAACAAAGGAACCTACCTTTTTACCGAAAACCGTGAGTATCCGGTTGAACAGACTTTGGGCGACCTGGAATTACAATTGAATCCCAAAGATTTTTTCCGCATCAGCCGCAACGCGATTGTGAACCTGAAATTTATTGAGAATATCACTACGCATTCCGGAAGCCGCTACCAGCTTTTTATTCGAAATGTTGATGAGGAACTGATCGTAAGCCGTGAACGGGTAAATGATTTTAAAATGTGGCTCGAGAAATAAAAAATCCCGAATCCATCGGGATTTTTACAATTTTTATTTTTATCCTGAGAATTCGCCCATGGCAATGTATTTTTCCTGGCGTTGCTTTTTCAGTTCCTGCGGTGAAAGTTTTGACAATTCGTTGTAGGATTTTAATATCTGTGTCCTCAAAGCGTCTGCTGCTTTGATCGGGTCATAATGTGCACCGCCGAGCGGTTCTTTGATGATTCCGTCAATGATTTTCAGTTCGAGCATATCATTTGGCGTCATTTTCATCTGGCTGGCCGCCTGTTCTTTAAATTCCCAGGAACGCCATAAAATCGTTGAACAGTTTTCAGGCGAAATCACGGAATACCAGGTATTTTCCATCATATAAACCACATTCCCCACACCGATTCCCAGCGCGCCGCCACTGGCTCCTTCACCGATTACAATGCTGATGACCGGAACGGTAAGCTTCAGCATTTCATAGATGTTTTTTGCAATGGCTTCGCCTTGTCCGCGTTCTTCCGCTTCCAGTCCCGGATAAGCGCCTGGCGTGTCCATCAGGGTAATAATCGGCATATTGAATTTTTCGGCAAGCTTCATCAGGCGCAACGCCTTTCTGTATCCTTCAGGATTGGGCATTCCGAATCTTCTGTATTGGCGTTCTTTGGTATTTTTTCCTTTCTGCTGGCCGATGATCATAAACGGTATCCCATTGATTTTTCCCATTCCGCCAACCATGGCTTTGTCATCGCCGAAACCTCTGTCACCATGCAGTTCCAGAAATGTATTATCGGTAATCTGGTAAATATAATCTAACGAATAAGGCCTTGACGGATGGCGTGAAAGCTGGACTTTCTGCCAGGGCGTAAGGTTCGAATATATATTTTTTTTGGATTCTTCAATCGCTACTTCAATCTGTTTGCAAGCCTGTTTTACATCAACTCCGTTCTCTTCGCCCACCAGCTGGCAACTGTTCAGTTGTTCCTGAAGCTCTTTGATGGGTTGCTCAAATTCTAAATATTCCATAAAATTTTATTTTGGAGGAACAAATATACTAAGTCTTAAATAAAATTTAACGAGGTTTGAAAAATGAATTAACTTTGGTTGTTAACAATATGATTATGAAAACTGTTTTTACGCTTTTGGGAATTATTTTTTTGTCCAATCTGAATTTTGCCCAAAATTCAAATCCCGGTTACGACAAAGCCCTTGCAGATTCTCTGCAAGCTGACCAATATGGCATGAAAATGTATGTGCTGGCCATCCTGAAAACGGGCGAAACAAAAATCGATGATGAAGAAAAAGTGAACGAATTATTTCGCGGACACATGGAGAACATCAATCGTTTGGTGGATGATGGCAAGTTGATTGTGGCGGGGCCGTTGGGTAAAAATGACAAGGCTTATCGGGGGATTTTTATTTTTGATGTGAAAACGATTGAGGAAGCCGAAAAATTAGTTGAAACCGATCCGGCTGTACATGCTGGTTTATTGGCCGTTGATTTGTATGAATGGTATGGTTCGGCAGCGTTGCCGGTTTACCTGGAAACGGCAAAAAAAATCACTAAAGAAAATCCATAAAATGAATACTTACATCTCTTTGCTTCGCGGGATCAATGTAAGCGGCCATAAAATTATCAAAATGGAATTGCTACGGAAAATGTTTGAAAACCTGGGATTTGAAAATGTCAAAACCTATATCCAGAGTGGGAATGTGATTTTTTCTTCGAACGAAAAAGACATTTCAAAACTGGGAAAATTAATCCGGAAAGGAATTGAAAAAGAATTCGGGTTTGACGTTCACATCAAAATTCTGATTTCTGAAGAATTAAAATATGCAATAGACAAAAATCCTTTTCTTAAAGATGATTCGCTGGATATAAAACAGCATTATTTTGCATTTTTAGACCAGAACCCGGCGGATGAAAACTGGGAAATCCTGAAAAATATGCCGCTGAACGGAGAGAAAATGGAACTGGACGAAAAAGTGTTGTTTGTTCATTACCCAAGCGGAGCAGGGACGACCAAACTCACCAATAACCTGATTGAAAATAAGTTAAAAGTTAATTCCACTATGCGGAACCTGAATACTTCCCGGAAATTATTGGAAATGGCTTCGAATTAAATTATCCTTTCTGAGCATTTTTACCCATCATCTGCATCATCTGGCGGCCGCCCGGCGATTGCATGAATTTCATCATTTTACCCATTTCGGAGAATTGTTTCAGCAACTGATTGACTTCCTGAACAGAAGTCCCGGAACCATTTGCAATCCGTTTTTTCCGGCTGGCATCAATGACATTCGGGTTTTTACGTTCTTTCGGTGTCATGGAACGAATGATCGATTCCACACCTTTGAAAGCATCGTCATCGATTTCCACGTCTTTTAACGCTTTTCCGGCGCCGGGAATCATCGCCATCAGGTCTTTCATATTTCCCATGCGTTTGATCTGCTGGATCTGTTTCAGGAAATCGTCAAAATCAAAAGCATTTTTGGCGATTTTCTTTTGTAAACGTTTGGCTTCTTCTTCGTCAAACTGTTCCTGTGCGCGTTCCACCAAAGAAACCACGTCGCCCATTCCCAAAATACGATCAGCCATACGTTCCGGATAGAAGATATCCAGCGCTTCCATTTTTTCCCCGGTGGAGATGAATTTAATCGGTTTGTCCACCACGGTACGAATTGTTAAAGCCGCACCACCACGTGTGTCACCGTCCAGCTTGGTCAGAACCACACCATTATAATCCAAAACATCATTAAATGCTTTGGCCGTATTCACCGCGTCCTGCCCGGTCATGGAATCCACGACAAACAAAGTTTCGGTCGGTTTTACGGTTTGATGTACATTCCGGATTTCGTTCATCATCGCTTCATCAATCGCCAGTCGTCCGGCGGTGTCGATAATGATGACGTTGTGTTTTCCTTCTTTGGCTTTTGCAATCGCATTTTGCGCAATCTGAACCGGATTTCCCGGCCTGCCGGCGGGCAGGTTATTTTCTTCTTCGGCGTAAACCGGAATGCCAGTCTGTTCACCCAAAACTTTCAGCTGGTCAATGGCAGCCGGACGGTAAACGTCGCATGCTACCAGCAACGGATTTTTTCCTTTTTTCTTTTTCAGGTAATTGGCCAGTTTCCCGGAAAAAGTAGTTTTACCGGAACCTTGTAAACCGGCAATCAGAATAATCGTCGGGTTTTCGGAAATGTTTAATTCAGCGCTTTCACCACCCATTAATTCAGCTAATTCGTCATGAACGATTTTAACCATTAACTGATTGGGATTCAGCGCGGTAATCACATTCTGGCCAAGCGCTTTTTCTTTTACTTTATCGGTAAAATCTTTGGCGACCTTGTAGCTTACGTCGGCATCGACCAAAGCCCTGCGGACTTCTTTGATGGTTTCCGCCACGTTGATTTCGGTTATCTGGCCTTTCCCTTTGAGTGTGTGTAATGCCTTGTCTAATTTATCCTGTAAACTCTGAAACATTTTTCTAAATTATTTTGGGATTGCAAAGATAGGATTTTTGGATGGAAGCGGGAAGAGGGATGATTTGAAAATTTGAAAATGGGTTTAAGGAAAGATTTAATCAACATTTATGATTACAGTATGAGGAATTATCTTAGTGCTCTTTTTTTCAGAATTCAGATTAATACCTAAATTAGCGCACAAATTTGCCAGGTAGTGCATAAAATGCTGTCCGGTTTGGACAATTCCAATTATCAAAAATATGAAAGATCCGAAAAGTTTGACTTCAGTAGCCGAGTTCCATAAAACATTCCAGCATCCGGTTTTGGATTCACCCCAGATTCCGTCCAAAGCAAGGTGTAAGCTGCGTGTTTCGCTTATTGCCGAAGAGCTCAAAGAGCTGGAAGAAGCGATTGCCGATAAAGATTTAGTCGAAGTTGCCGATGCGCTTTGCGACATTCAATACGTTTTGTCGGGCGCGATCCTGGAGTTCGGATTGAAAGACAAATTTTCCGAACTTTTTGACGAAGTACAGCGTTCCAATATGAGCAAAGCCTGCAAAACTGTCGAGGAAGCGCAGGCGACCATGAAATATTACCTGGAAAAAGACGGTACACAAAGCTATTACCGCGAAGTTGACGGGTTGTACCTGGTTTTCCGGAAAGAGGATGACAAAACCTTGAAATCAGTTAATTATTCACCGGCAGATTTGAAAAATATCCTGGAAAAATGATTCGTTATCTGAATAAATAGCTTAACCCGAAAGAAATCAGGATTTCTTCAGTTTTTTCAACGCTTTTGTGGGCTTTAAATTATTTGATTCGTCCGAAGTATAATCCAGTAAGTACTTAACTACTATATTATGGATAGTTTCATTGTCGGGCAACGCAGCTTCATTTTCCAAAACGGCTTTTGTCATTCCGGCAATATACATTCCAAACAAATCGTTATTGCCTTTGGTTAATTCGACAGCAGAATCGTCAATAGTAAATGTATAATCAGGCGTACCTTCCATCCATCTCATTATAAAAGAAAGAATTTTAAGTCTGGTTAGATCGTTTTTATCAAAAGGTGTGTCGAACAAATAGTTAGCGCTTTTCAAAACCAAGCTTTCTGCTTCTTTATAATCAGAATCATTAGAGAATTCATAATTTTCCAATTTGGAAAAATCTTGTGAAAAAGAAAAGTTGGCGGTAAAAATGAATGCTAATAAGAACAGTAGATTTTTCATAATAATTTGAATTAGAGTTTTTAAACTATTTTTTATTTAAGATTAATACTTCCACAATTTAAGTAATTTTTCTTCAAATTCCACATCTGGCATAAATTGCTTTTCCAAATCGGCCTGAAACGGAACCGGTGTATTCATGCTTCCCACACGGAAAACCGGCGCATCCAGCTCTTCAAAAATTTCTTCCGAAATCACGGCCGAAATCTCACCGCCAAATCCGTTTATCAAAGTATCTTCATGCAGCAGAATTGCTTTTCCTGTTTTTCGCACCGAATCCAAAACGGCTTCTTTATCCCACGGAATCAAAGTCCGTAAATCAATTACTTCCGCGTCTATTTCCGGATGTTTTTTCAAAGTTTCCAATGCAAGGTGAACGCCCATTCCATAAGTTATGATTGACAATTCTGCTCCTTTCCGGTGGATTCTCGCTTTTCCGAACGGAACGGTATAAAACCCTTCGGGAACCATGCTTTTCAGGCTTCTGTACAGTTTTTTATGTTCGAAATACATGACGGGATTCGGATCGGCAAAGGATTGCAAAAGCAAGCCTTTGGCATCTTCGGGTGTTGCCGGATAAATCACTTTCAAGCCGGGAACCTTGGTGAACCAGGCTTCGGTGGATTGCGAATGATAAGGCCCAGCCGCCACACCGCCGCCGGTCGGCATCCTGATTACAACATCTGCGTTTTGGTTCCAGCGGTAATGCGGCTTTGCTAAATTATTCACGATTTGATTAAATCCTTCCGTTACGAAGTCCGAGAATTGCATTTCTACCATGGATTTTTGTCCGCGAATGGATAATCCCAACCCGGCACCGACAATCGCCGCTTCACAAAGAGGTGTGTTACGAACCCTGTCCGCTCCGTATTTGTCAAGGAACCCTTCGGTTACTTTGAAAGCGCCGCCGTATTTCGCGATGTCCTGTCCCATTAAAATTAATTCCGGATAAATTTTCATTGCTTCGTCCAACCCTTCTGAAATTGCATCAATAAAACGGACTTCACGGCTGCTTTCAATGGATTTGGGGACGATTTCTTCATTGGGAAACGGCGCATAGACATCGTTCAGTTCGGTTGCTTTGTCGGGAATTATTTTAGGTAAATTGTCGGCGTATTCCAGCTCGCTTAAAACAAATTCACTCAATTCATTTCTTAAATCCCGGATCAGTTCATCAGTCAGTATGCCTTTTTCTTTCAGTAAATTTTCAAAACGGAGAATCGGATCTTTGTCTTCCCAGGATTCAATCAAGCCTTCGGGATAATAAGCGGTTCCCGACGCTTCCTCGTGTCCGCGCATCCGGAAAGTCATACACTCAATCAGAACCGGACGTGGATTTTTCCGGATTTCTTCCGCCCAGCGCTTGACGGTTTCATAAACTTCCAGAAAATTGTTTCCGTCGATGGAAACGGCGTCAATCCCATAACCGGTTCCTTTGTCAGCAAAGGATTTCATCCGGAATTGCTCGGAAGATGGCGTAGAAAGCCCCCATTGATTATTTTCCACGATGATAATCACAGGTAATTGCCAGACTGCCGCGACGTTTATTGCTTCGTGGAAATCGCCTTCGCTGGCGCCTCCGTCACCGGTAAAGACCAAAACGGCTTCGTTATTTTTTTGTAATTTATTAGCCAGCGCAATTCCATCTGCGACACCCATCTGAGAACCGAGATGCGAAATCATTCCAACGATTTTAAATTCATTGGTTCCGAAATGGAAAGAACGGTCACGGCCTTTGGTGAATCCTTCCGCTTTCCCCTGGAATTGGGCAAATAATCGTTTCAAAGGAATTTCGCGGGCGGTGAAGACACCGAGATTCCGGTGCATGGTGAGCATGTATTCATCAGGATTCATGGCCAGGGTTGTTCCGACCGAAATGCCTTCCTGCCCCCAGGAAGAAAACCATTTAGAAATTTTTCCCTGACGAAGCCCGATGAGCATCCGCTCTTCAATCATCCGGGGAAGTAAAAGTTTTTTATAGAATTCAAGCAATTGATTGTCTGTATAGGAAACCGGGTTCACTGTTGTTTATTTTTGAATGCCCAAAATTAGGTTATTTCTCATTCTCAAAAAATAAAAAACCCGCTAAAAATAGCGGGCCTGATTATCGGATTTAATATGAATTATTTCGTTTCCAATGATTTTTCTATAGCGCGCATTTCATCTTCTTTGTCAAACATTTCAACTGCCTGATAGGCTTGCCTTAATGCTTTCGCGGCGTCATAGTCTGTTTTGTCCAGCTCAAAAGCCTTTTGCAGATAAGGAATTACCTCCATGTACAAATCTTTTCTTTTTTTGGTGTATTCCAGGTAGATTTTTCTTTCGGCGGCGCTGGTTCCCAGATTGGCATTTATTTTTTCCACATATTCCTGTTCGGGCTTGATTTTGGTCAATGCGATATTGGTATAAGCGCTTTTGTAATTCGGGTCTGCGGCAATTGCTTTTTCAAAATACTGGATGGCTTCAGCATCTTTGTTCTGGTTCATATAAATCACACCAATATTAAAATAATTGGTAGGATTTTTAGGGTCCAGCTTTGTATTTTCAATCAATTTACTAAGAAACTGCTCATCGTTTCCGGCGAAATGGTAAATGTTACCGATGATGGTTTGTATTTCAGTATCATTCGGATATTTAGCAGAAATCTTCTCAACAACATTGTCATACTTTTTCAATCCGCCGAGCGCTTTCAGGGCATTTGTATAGATTTCTTTTTGTATGGACGGGGATTTCACTTCTTTGTAACTGGTGAGCAATCCCAGCTTTTTATAGTTCTCGGCTTCCTGTTTTGTTTTGTACGAAACTTCATTCCCATCTTTGTCATTCCCAACATAAGAAGTGGATTCACCAGTATAATTCTCATCAATCAGTTCCTTGTAAATCTCAAATGCCTTTTCGAAATTATCGGCACGGTGGAAACTTAGTGCGGCATTGTATTTAAACAAACCGTAATCTCCGCCCAGTGCTTTGATGAGGTAAGAAGCTTCGAGGAATTTTGTGCCGGCTTTCGTGTTGTCATTTGCCTGGTAAGCGGCGTTGCCATCGTCAATCGCCCTTTGTGCCATAGATCTTAAACTTTCCTGAACTTCGGCAAGGTATTTCAAAGGCAGGTTTTCTTCTTTCACTTTTGAATAATCGCCATTGCCCGCAGCAGCTTCGGCTTCAGCTTTGGTTGCATAATATTCGGTTTGTTTGGTGGATTTGTTTTTGACAGAATACATGGTGGTGTCTTCGTATTTTGCCAGTTCCCCGAACTGTTTGGCGGCCTCCATGGAATTTCCGCTTTGCAGGGCAAGCTGTCCCGAAACATAATAATATTTCGCTTTTGATTCCGGGCTTATGGTGTTGGAATCAATCTGTCCGTCAACTTTGGCCAGTTCTGATTTTGCAGCGGTAATATTCTTTGATTCATACGCTGACAATGCCGCATCTATTTCTTTTTCCTGGGCAAATAAAATACTGCTGAAAAACAGAAGAGATGCCATGCTTAAAATTATTTTTTCCATAATTATTCGTTTGTTTCTGAATCTAAATTAATATTTTCGTCGGGATCGTTAGCAATATCCGAACCATTTGATGTTCCATTAACATCATTTAACGGTTCTTCGTTCAAATCCTCTTCCACTTCTTCCTCAACGGCGACCTTGGCTACAGCAGCAATTTCATCACCTTTTTTCAGGTTGATTAAACGAACCCCTTGCGTAGCGCGTCCCATCACCCGCATTTCTTTTACGCCGGTTCTGATGGTAACACCTGATTTGTTGATGATCATCAGATCGTCATTATCCGTAACCGACTGAATCGCAATCAGCTTTCCGGTTTTATCGGTGATGTTCAAAGTCGTAACTCCTTTTCCGCCACGGTTGGTGATACGATAATCTTCGATGGAACTTCTTTTTCCGTATCCTTTTTCGGAAACGACCAATACGGTTTCGTTTTCTTTGTCTTTGATGACGATCATTCCGATCACTTCGTTGTCTTCCGAACCTAAATTGATTCCTCTCACCCCCGAAGCCGTTCTACCCATTGGGCGGACTTTTTCGTCTTCAAAACGAATGGCTTTTCCGCTCAGCGAAGCAATCATGATTTCACTTTTGCCATCGGTCAGTTTTGCTTCCAGGAGCTGGTCGCCTTCGCGAACCGTAATTGCGTTGATACCGTTAACTCGCGGACGTGAATAAGCTTCCAGTGAAGTTTTCTTTACAACACCTTTTTTGGTTACCATGATAACGTAATTATTATTTACGTATTCGGAATCCATTAAATCATGTGTGCGGATGTAGGCACGGACTTTATCATCCGGCTCAATGTTGATCAGGTTCTGGATGGCCCGTCCTTTTGAAGTTTTTGAGCCTTCCGGAATTTCGAAAACCCGCATCCAGAAACATTTTCCTTTTTCGGTAAAGAAAAGCATATACTGGTGGTTGGTCGCGACGACCATATATTCCAGGAAGTCTTCATCGCGCGTAGTTGCGCCACGGTTTCCGACTCCGCCGCGGGACTGCTTGCGGTATTCTGTAAGCGGCGTGCGTTTGATGTAACCCAAATGGGAAATGGTTAAAACCATTTCTTCATCCGGAATCAGGTCTTCAATGTTCATATCGCCGCCGGCATAGTCGATGTCGGAGCGTCTTTCATCACCGAATTTTTCTTTGATTTCGATTAATTCATCTTTGATGATTTTCATCCGAAGCTCTTTGCTCGCCAAAACCTCTTTCAAATAATCGATGGTTTTCATCAATTCTTCGTATTCGGCTTTGATCTTGTCAATTTCAAGTCCCGTCAGCGTTCTCAAACGAAGTTCCAGAATGGCTCTTGCCTGGATTTCCGACAAATCGAACGCTTCCATCAAACCGACACGTGCCTCGTCCGGCGTTGCGCTTTCACGGATGATTTTAATCGCTCTGTCCAGGTCATCCTGCGTACCGATTACTTTCATGTAACCTTCCAGGATGTGGGCGCGTTCTTCGGCTTTTTTCAATTCATATTCCGTTCTCCGAACCACAACGTCATGACGGTGGTTAACAAAATGAAGGATTAAATTTTTTAAGTTTAACTGTTCCGGGCGGCCGTTTACTAACGCGATATTGTTCACACTGAACGAAGACTGAAGCGCGGTATGCTTGAACAATAAATTCAATACAATGTTCGGAACGGCGTCATTTTTCAGAACGTAAACAATGCGCATTCCTTTTCTGTCCGATTCGTCCCGGATTTCTGAAATACCTTCCAGCTTTCCTTCTTTTACCAAATCAGCCGTTTTGGCGATCATATCGGCTTTGTTGACCTGATACGGAATTTCGGAAACGATGATGCAATCCCGTCCGTGAACAGTTTCGAAATTTGTTTTTGCACGGATGACAATCCGTCCGCGGCCGGTTTCAAATGCTTCTTTAACGCCGCTGTATCCGTAAATCGTTCCTCCGGTCGGGAAATCAGGTGCTTTTATGTATTGGATTAATTCGTCAATTGTAACATCGTTATTGTCAATATAGGCAATGGTTCCGTCAATTACTTCGGTTAAATTATGCGGTGCCATATTGGTTGCCATCCCTACGGCGATTCCGGCAGCGCCGTTTACCAAAAGATTGGGAATCCTGGTCGGAAGGACTTTCGGCTCCTGTAAAGTATCGTCAAAATTCAGCTGGAAATCAACGGTTTCTTTGTCAATGTCCGAAAGCATTTCTTCCGAAATTTTCTGTAACCTTGCTTCGGTATAACGCATGGCCGCAGGCGGGTCGCCGTCCACGGAACCGAAGTTACCCTGTCCGTCCACCATCATGTAGCGAAGCGACCAGGGCTGCGCCATACGCACCATGGTGTCGTACACGGACGAGTCACCGTGCGGATGGTATTTACCCAAAACTTCACCTACGATACGGGCGGATTTTTTATGCGCGCGGTTCGACATTACGCCTAATTCGTACATTCCGAAAAGGACTCTTCTGTGTACGGGTTTCATCCCATCACGGACGTCTGGCAATGCACGTGATACGATAACCGACATCGAATAGTCGATGTAGGCAGATTTCATTTCATCCTCGATGTTGATCGGGATTAACTTTTCTCCGTCATTATTCATTTTATATTCAATAATTTATTTTTATTTCTCGTTTAGCGAAATTCGAAGTTCGAAACTCGCTTTTTCTTTCATTTGACACGAACCTCGATTTTCGAACCTCGGCTCACGAAAAAATTAACGGGCTAAAATACAAATTTAATATGGGACAGGGTTTATAATTAAGAGTGAGTTTTCAACATAAATTTAACCTATAGTAATATTTTTTTTATTCATGATCTATACAAGTTATTGGTTTGTAATGAGCGCAGAGAAGATTTGATATAAATTTTTGGATAAAAATTGAGACAAAAACATTATTTGATAATGTACGAATTAAATTGTAAATGATTCTGAAAGGATTTTTTGTTTACATTTATAGGAATTTTGACTATATGAAAACATTTTTTACACTTTTATTCGTTACAATTTCTTTAATCTTAAGAGCACAAAATCCTGGTGAAATCTGGTATTTGGAAACTTTGAATTATAATCAATTTGTTCCCAATGATGAAATTCAAAATATTGTACTGAACTTTGAAGAAGAAGACATACCCTATTTAGAAACGTCTGTTTGTGGAAATTTAAAAGCCCATATTGAATTTATGTTATGCTGGTGTCCCGAGTTTGGGATTTTAGAGGTGTTAGAATTAGATGAAACTGAATGTTCAAATCCTGAAAACACGCAATTGCAGCAAGATTACTTTACGCTTTTTTTGGGTGCTGGAGATTATTATCCGGTAATAGGATATGATCGTGAATCTCTGGGAAACGGAGTAGAGAGATTAAAACTATATTCGGGAGATGAATATAGTGCAACTTTTTTAAATGTTCCATTTCTCTCTGTTTCTGATTTTGGAAACAACGAAATTCAAATTTACCCTAATCCCGTGAAAGATATTTTGTATTTCTCGCAATTAATAAAATTTGGAGAAATATATTCGGTTACGGGGAAAAAAGTAATGAATTTTAAAAATGCTGATGAAATAAATATTTCACATTTATCAAAAGGTACTTACATCTTAAAACTACACTTAAATCAAAACAAAATAGAGGTTAGAAATTTCATAAAAAATTAATTCAATTAATTTTCGTATTCAAAAAATAGCTATATATTTGCACACCATTTGAGAAAATGTACAAAAGTCAGAAGCAATGAAAAGAACATTTCAACCGAGTAACAGGAGAAAAAGAAACAAACACGGTTTCCGTGAAAGAATGGCTACCAAAAACGGACGCAAAGTATTGGCAGCCCGCAGAAAAAGGGGCAGAAAGCAATTGACGGTTAGCGAAGTAAGAGCTAAACGGTAATCGCTAATATTATATTAAAAAGACCATGCCCGGGAGTTTCTTCTGGGCTTTTTTTTATATTTGCGTAGTTAAAAATTAAAAAGATGTCAGACAAGGTAATCCAGTTAGAAAGAGCGTTTGTTTACCAAAGAAATTATTTGGTACTGAGCAATATTGATTTTGAATTAAATGAGGGTGAATTTGCCTATTTAATTGGAAAAACCGGAAGTGGGAAAAGTAGCCTGCTGAAAGTCCTTTATGGGGATCTGCCGCTTACGGAAGGTTACGGTAAAATTGTCGGGATTGATTTAAATGGCATGAAAACCAGCAAAATACCGGTTTTAAGACGTCATTTGGGAATCGTATTCCAGGACTTCCAGCTTTTGCTCGACCGGAATGTAGAGAAAAACCTTTCCTTTGTTTTGAAAGCCACCGGCTGGAAAGACAAGAAACTGATCAATGACCGTGTGGACGAAGTACTGGAAAGCGTGGGCATGATTTCAAAAAAGAAGATGATGCCTTTCCGGCTGTCGGGCGGTGAACAACAGAGGGTTTCGATTGCGCGGGCGCTTTTGAATCATCCGGAACTGATTCTGGCCGATGAGCCTACCGGAAACCTTGACCCGGAAACTTCGGTTGAAATCATGAATCTTATTCTCAATCTTTCCAAAGAGAGAAATGTCGCGGTGCTGATGGCCACACACGACTACAACATCATCCAGAAATTTCCTGCCAAAACTTTCCGTTGCGAAGACGGGAAAGTTACCGTAGCGGCATCCGAATCATTATTTTTAGGTTAAATGCTTTCTGTACTGATTCCTGTTTATAACCGGGATGTGACGGATCTGGTAAATGAGCTTCACAGGCAATGCCTCGCGCAAAATGTAGAATTCGAAATACTCGCATTAGACGATTGTTCGCCTGATATTTTAATTCAGGAAACGAATTCCGAAATCCGGCTGGAACATTTTCAATTCATCAAAGTCGAAGAAAACGTCGGAAACGCGGAAGCGCGAAACATCCTGGCCCGAACCGCAAAATTTAACTGGCTTCTTTTTCTGGATGCCGATATGATCCCTGTCCAAGAGAGCTATATCCGGGAATATCTTCATGAAATCCGGTTGGCTGATTTTGATATTATGAGTGGAGGAATCCTTTATGAAAAAGAAGTTCCGCCCGAATTCAGGCTGAAATGGCTTCATGGTACCAAGACCGAAGAACAGGTTGAGTACAAAGACCCTTACCTGGAAATCAGGGGAAATAATTTTTTAGTCCGGAAAGAAATTTTCCTTCAAAATCCTTTTGGCGGTTTGCCCGAAAGTTACGGTTATGTCGATACTCATTTCGGGTTGAAGTTGAAACAGTCAAAAGCAAGAGTAAAAATCATTGACAATCCCTGTTACCATTTGGGATTGGAAACCGCTGAAAAATTTGTGGCGAAACACAGAAAATCAGTCCGGAACGCATTCTGGCTCTATCGCCACCATCCCGAAATGGCCGACAATCTCCGTTTGATTCAAACCTATAAAAAGATAAAAAGATTTGGGTTGAACAGAGCAATTGGGTTGTTGTTTAACTGGTTTGAAAAATCAATGCTGAAAAACCTGCATTCCCGAAACCCGTCGCTTTTTGTTTTCCAGTTGTACAAGCTGGGCTATATATGCACTTTGAAGAAAGATTGATCCCACATTATTTTTTTGAAGTAGAAATATTTAACCCAAACTTCACAATGGTTTTCATTTGAATTTTCAACCGAAACCCATAGCTTTGGATTTCATTAAATCAAAATTTCAGCCGATGAAATTCCTGTTTTCAAAATTCAGCTTTGTATTGTTTTTATTAATTTCTACTCAATCATTCGCACAGTTAAAAAACAACAACGACCGGCCAAAGCTGGTTGTCGGGATTGTGGTTGACCAGATGCGCTGGGATTATTTGTACAGATATTATGACCGGTACGGAAACGACGGGTTCAAACGAATGCTGAACGAAGGATTTACGGCAGAAAACACTTTGATCCCATACATACCGACTTTTACGGCCGTCGGCCACAGCACGGTTTATACTGGGAGTGTCCCGGCCATTCACGGCATTGCGGGAAATGATTTTTATATCAAAGAGACCCAATCCAAAATGTATTGCACGCAGGATGACAGTGTAACCGGAATAGGGCTTGATCCGGACGATAAAAACGGAAAAATGTCTCCGAAAAATTTATTGGCATCGACCATGACGGATGAGTTGAAACTCGCTACCGATTTCAAGTCGAAAGTAATCGGTGTTGCACTGAAAGACCGCGGTGCGATTTTACCTGCCGGGCATTTTGCCGATGCGGCTTACTGGATGGTGGACGGGAATTGGGTTTCCAGCAGTTTTTATATGAAAGAACTACCCGAATATGTGAAGGATTTCAACAAGGCGGATCTTACGGGAAAATACCTGAAACAGGGCTGGAATACGCTTTATCCGCTGGATAGTTATCAGGATCATCTGAAAGATGGTAACTCGTACGAGGGGAGTTATATCGAAGGTGAAAAAGTCACTTTTCCGATTAAAACTCTGGAAATTTCAAAAAAAGAGGGAAGGGATATCATTAAAGCCACACCTTTCGGGAACACGGTTACTTTGGAATTTGCGAAAGAAATCCTGGACAAAGAAAATTTAGGAAACAATCCGGCCAATGTAACGGATTTCCTGGCGGTTAGCTTGTCTTCGACCGATTATGTCGGACATCAGTTTGCGATTAATTCAGCCAAAATTGAAGATACTTATTTGCGGTTGGACAAAGATTTGGGTGAATTTTTTAATTATCTGGACAAAAAAATAGGCAAAGGGAATTACACGGTTTTCCTTACTGCCGATCATGGCGCGGCGCACAATCCGCAGTTTATTCTGGACGAAAAAGGAAACGCCGGTTTTTTTGCTAAAAAAGAGATTTCAAAAGCGCTGGCTGATTTATTAAAAATGGAATTCGGAACGGAAAAATTGGTTTATAAAGCGACGAATTATCAGGTACTTTTGGATCATCAGCTAATTGAATCCCAAAAATTAGATGAAGAAAAAATCAAGTCAGTCATCATCAATTTCCTGAAAAAGCAAAAAGGTGTTTTGTATGCGCTGGATATGGATAAACTGAGTGAAGCCAGCCTTCCTGAAAAAATCAAAACCATGGCGATTAACGGATACAATTACAAACGAAGCGGCGACATCCAGGTGATTCTGGAACCGCAGTGGTATGACGGTTATGGCTATACGACTGGAACCACGCATGGTTCATGGAATCCGTACGATACCCATATTCCGCTGGTTTTTATGGGTTGGGGGATCAAACCCGGCAATACGCACGCGCCGGTTTATATGACCGATATCGCACCGACGATTTCTGCACTTTTACATATTCAGCAACCGAATGGCAACATCGGCAACCCAATCGTGGAATTGCTGGATGAATAATCAATAGATAAAAGGAACTAGAGCGTTTGTATTCTCCTTGTATTTCAGGTAGTCATTCCGGAATAATTCCGTCATTGCTTTTTCTTCTTTCCGTATTTTGAAAAGGAATGAAGCCAGCACGATCAAAACCGCAATTATAGCCCTGTAATCGCCGACAATAATCCCGTTTCCGATAAATAATAGTAAAAGCCCGGTGTAAATCGGATGGCGGATGGTACCGTAAATCCCGTTTTTTATCAGTTCGTGATTTTCTTTTTGCTGAACGGATAAGCTCCAGTTTTTTCCCAGAATATACCTTGCCCAGCAGCAAATGATGGCACCTGTTAAACACAAAATCAGCCCAATGATTCCAACCAGGTTGGTATGCTCTACAAAATTTTCCCTCAGCCAGGATTGGCCAAACCATTCGCCCGGCCCAAGCAGTAATATGGCGATGATCAAAGGCAGCCAGTAAAAAATGAAATTTCTAAAAATATTTTCGGTCTTTTTTACATTTTTAGTCCTGAACCCTGAAATTATCCAATAAACGATGAGAATTATCCAGATTAATTTTAGGGATATTTTTATGTAATCGCTCATTGTGTGCCGGTTATTTATAATTCTTGGCATTCAAAGCCGCTGGCGACCATTGCTGCAGGAATTCCATCACCTTCTTTTTGCTATGTCCCTGACCTTCTTCCAGGTAACCTGAATTCTGAATATGGATCCGATTTCCGCTTCCGTCCAAAATCACAAAAACCGGAAACCCAAACCGCTGCGGATAGCCCAGTTCCGCCAGGATTTCCTTGTTCTCATTTTCTTTGCTGTAATTCACATGAACGACTTCATAATTTTCAGCGATATAATTTTTCAGTTCCTCGTCTGTGGTGGTCAGCTCATGGAACGTTTTGCACCAGCCGCACCAATTCCCACCGATCTGAATAAATACATGCTTGTTTTCCTGTTTGGCTTTAGCAACAGCCGCGGCAATTTCCGCTTTAGCATTAGCTTCCGGATGATAAACACTGAACTTTTCCTGGGCGTATATTTGGACGAAAGAAAAAATCACGAAACTGAACAGGAGTATATTTTTCATAATTAAAGATGAATTAAAATTAAAAAACCAAAGTTATTGAAATTAACGATTCGATTTTGATTTTTTGGAAACAGCCGGTTTATCCATCTGCGATTGGATAAACGGAATCCTGGGCGCCAGGAAATAACCGGTAAGGCTGGCAAACAAAACAGGCGTGATATAATTGAACCCTGTGAGCGTAATCAGCAGAATCGCGGTACTCATCGGCGTGCGTGTAACACAGGAGTTGATGGCCGCCATACACGAAACAATAGCGAGGCTTAAATTTACAGAAGGAAAAAAATGATGAATGATCAGCCCCAAAGTCGCACCTGAAAAGAACAATGGGATGATGAATCCGCCCCGCCAGCCTGATGTTACGGTGATGGCAATCGCAAGGATTTTGAAAATCAGGATGGCAAACAGGAAATCAATACCAAGATTGCCGTTCAGAAGCGCGTTGATCTGGTGATGGCCGAAGTAACGGGTCAATGGAAAATAAAACGCGATCACACCCAGCAAAATCCCGCCGATTAAGGTTTTTACATAGATCGGAACCGGATAGAACTCAAACGCTCTTTTAAAAAATCTGGTACAGTAAATAAACATCCACGCGACAAAAGCGCCTACGGTTCCGAATAAAAATGCCAGGAAGAAATCATTTACATTTGAATATTCGTATTTTGGCAATTCCCAGATAGCGCCCAACCCGATGTGGATGATAAAGGCAAAAACCACATAGCTGAAACAGCTTGCCACAAGCGCCGGGATGATGGCACGGTAATATTCCACCGCGTGTTTATGATGCAGTATTTCGAGTGAAAACAAGCTTCCGCCCAGCGGCGCACCGAACAAAGCTGTAAAACCCGATGCCATACCGGCAATGCTCAAAGACCGGAGTTCTTCCCCTTTTAACCGGAACAGTTTCCCGATGTAGCTTCCCGTTGAACCGGTTACCTGCACCAGCGGCGCTTCGGGGCCAAGGCTTCCGCCGCTCGCTACACAAAGAAGTGAAGACAGGATCATGGAAGGATTGTTTTTCGGGTCGAGCTTTCCGTTGTTGAAACGGATGTTGTTCACAATCAGGTGGATTTCGCCCGGGTCGCCGATGAAATGAATGATCAACCCGGCAAGCAAACCGCAGACGGCCATCACGGGAATCACAAGCCATCCGCGGAACTGTGCCAGGAATTCCATCAGGTGTTCCAGCCCGAGCCAATAAAATCCGGCTATGAAACCTCCGACCAATCCCAGCAAAGCCCAGAGCAGAAACATCCTGCTGAACAGGAACGGGCTGAACCTGATGGGCTGGTCCAGGATATTCAGATAGGTAACTAACTTTCTTCTTTGTTTTAATTTCACAAAAGAAAATTTTGCGCAACAAATATCAGGCTATCTTAATTAAATCAGAAATTTTGGTGCGTTTTATTTTATAAAATGATAATTATTTATATTTGTCGTTTGATTTTTAAACAAACATTTTTATTTAATTCAAATCATTTATTAGAGAATTGGAAAGAAAATTTTTGAAAGAATTAACTCCGTTTGAGGGAATTATTCGAAAAGTACAGTGTTCATTAAGAGTTTAAATCCAGGCCAGGCAACCGCTTTACTGAATGATTAATTAAAACATCAAAAATTAAAATGAACACCCGATATTTAGATTTAATTGAACAATCCTTTGATTTTCCGACCAAAGAATTTCAGCTTGTAGATGGAAACTTAGAGTTCCATGGAATTGACCTGATGCAGCTGATAGAGGACTACGGAACGCCGTTGAAGCTAACCTATCTTCCCAAAATTTCAGAAAACATCAACCGTGCAAAAGGATGGTTTGAAGGCGCGCGGAAAAAGCTCGGTTACAAGGGGAAATACAATTACTGCTATTGCACCAAAAGTTCGCATTTTCACCATGTGCTGGAAGAAGCATTGAAGAATGACATCCATATAGAAACGTCTTCGGCCTATGATATAAACATCGTTGAAAACCTTTTGGCGGAGGGTTTGCTGACGACCGACCAGTATGTGATCTGTAACGGGTTCAAACGCGCCCAGTACATTGAAAATATGGCGCGGCTCATCAACAACGGGCATAAAAAAATAATTCCCGTCATCGACAACCTGGAAGAATTGCCGCTTCTGCTTGAAGCCACCGACAAGAAAATTGAAATCGGCATCAGGATCGCGTCCGAGGAAGAGCCCAAATTTGAGTTTTATACTTCGCGGCTGGGAATCGGTTACAAGGACATCGTTCCGTTTTACAACAATTATGTGAAAGATGAAAAGAAAGTGAACCTGAAAATGCTTCATTTCTTCATCAACACCGGTATCAAGGACAATTCTTATTACTGGAACGAACTGAATAAATGTCTTCAGGTTTATGTGAAACTGAAAGAAATCTGCCCGACACTGGACAGTTTGAACATCGGCGGCGGGTTTCCCGTTAAGAATTCGCCCAGTTTTCAGTTTGATTATGCTTATATGGTCGAAGAAATCCTGAACCAGATCAAAATCATTTGTGATGACTGGGAAGTTCCCGTCCCGAATATTTTTACCGAATTCGGAAGTTTTACGGTAGGAGAGAGCGGCGCGGTGATTTATAAAATTCTTCAGCAGAAAAAGCAAAATGACCGTGAATCCTGGAACATGATCGATTCTTCTTTCATGACGACTTTACCCGATGCATGGGCCATCAACAAACGATTCGTATTATTTCCCATCAACCGCTGGCATGACCGTTACGAACGCGTTTTGCTGGGCGGGCTTACCTGCGACAGCGACGATTATTACAATTCAGAACAACATGTCAATGCGATTTATCTTCCGAAATTCAATACGAACAAACCGCTGTATGTGGGCTTTTTCAACACGGGCGCTTACCAGGACAACATTGGCGGCTTCGGCGGAATCCATCACTGCCTGCTTCCGCAACCAAAATACCTTTTGATCGATGAAAACCATGAAGTAGAAGTATTTTCGGAAGAACAATCTTACCAGGATGTCCTGGATATTTTGGGTTATAACCAAAGCCATAAATCAAAGAACACAAATAAAACCAAAAAAGCAAAATCAAAATGAACAAAGGCCCCATCAGTCAGTTTATAGAACATAATTACAGGCATTTCAACGCGGCGGCTTTGATCGACGCGGCAAAAGGTTATGAATCCCACCTGAACGAAGGCGGTAAAATGCTGGTTTCGCTTGCCGGTGCCATGAGTACGGCCGAACTCGGTATTTCTCTGGCCGAAATGATCCGTCAGGGAAAAGTGGATATTATTTCCTGTACGGGAGCCAACCTGGAAGAGGATGTGATGAACCTTGTTGCGCATTCGTATTATAAACGCGTTCCGAATTACCGCGACCTTACGCCGCAGGATGAGTGGGATTTGCTCGAAAACCATTACAACCGCGTGACCGATACTTGTATCCCGGAAGAAGAAGCATTCAGAAGATTACAAAAACATTTGGAAGATGTCTGGCAGAAAGCAGAATCCAACGGAGAGCGTTATTTTCCGCACGAATTTTTATACCAGGTAGTGAATTCCGGTGTTCTGGAACAATATTACGAAATCGACCCGAAAGATTCCTGGATTGTAGCGGCGGCTGAAAAAAACATCCCGATTGTCGTTCCGGGATGGGAAGATTCCACGACCGGAAATATATTTGCATCTAACGTCATCAAAGGAAATTTAAAAGCTTCGACCGTAAAATCCGGAATTGAATATATGGTATTTCTGACGGAATGGTACAGGGCGAATTCAGGTGGAAAAGGAGTAGGGTTCTTCCAGATCGGCGGCGGGATTGCCGGTGATTTTCCAATCTGCGTGGTTCCGATGATGTACCAGGATCTGGAATGGACGGACGTTCCGTTCTGGTCCTATTTCTGCCAGATTTCAGATTCCACGACTTCTTATGGTTCTTATTCAGGGGCCGTTCCGAACGAGAAAATTACCTGGGGGAAATTAGACATCCATACGCCGAAATTTATTGTAGAATCAGATGCCACGATTGTGGCTCCGCTGATTTTTGCCTGGGTTCTGGGGCAGTAAGCGGGATCTATAAAACAGGAAATCCGGTGGCTGTTTGCTGAGCATAGTCGAAGCATGGCCACCGGATTTTCATTTGTAGGGGAATTCCTATCCCTGAGTTTCCAAAGACAATCTCGTATATTCCAGAATCAGTGCGCTTAACCAATCCCAGCTAACCGATTTGTAAGGATATTTTTTCATAAATTCCGCATTGTCGCCAAAGAGGAAATCATAGTTTTCTTCAAAATCCGATTTGTGCAGCCAGATTACCTTATCACCCTTTTTTATATAATATGACTTGATTATACCGCCGCCAATCGTAGGTGCATAGCCAATTTTAACTCCCTGCGTTTCTTTTGCAAACGGGTCGTGATACACGGAAATAATATCATTGAAATCGGGATTAATCAACTGCATCAGGAATTCTTTCTCGTCCTTTTTGTTTTTCAATGAAACCTTTTGGTTGACAAAGTAAATTTCGTCACTACTGGTTCTTTTGTTGATGCTGGTTCTTTTTCCGATCCCGTAATTTGAAAAATAACCGGCAGCTTTTCCGAATTTTTCCATTCCGCTTGCAAACAGGTATGCTTCGGCAATTTTATCTGCATCGTAGCTGGCTTTTTGCCCGGAAATACTGTCTTTGAATTCAATCTGGAAGATCTGTCCTTTTTTTGTCCTTACTCCTTTACAGTAACCTTTATGGACGGAACCATCTTTCAGGATCACGGTTGAAACCTTTTTGGTTGCCGGTTGATTGAATCCTTCATTAAAATAGTAAGCTTTCAGCATTTTAAGTTCTTCGCCGGAGTATTTTACTTTTTCCTGGGAAAATGTAAAACCGTAAATAACTAAAAATACAATAGATAATAGTTTAATTTTCATAATGATACGTTTTTTGAAGCAATATTGCTGAAATTAATCTGAACAATGAAATCTTTTGAATGAAAATCTGCATTTTTACCCTCAAAATACGACAAATGCCCTATAAAACAATCCCGGAAACTTCGGATTCCGACATCAACGGGAACAAAAAAAGGAGCTGCCCGGCTCCTTTTTGTTTGCTCTGCATAATGATTATTTTACGATTTTCATTTCATCGAGCAGATAGCCCGCTCCGGCAAATTTGTCGATGATAAAAAGAATGTAACGTGCATCCACCATAATATTCCGGCAGATTTCCGGGTCATAATTCAAATCGCTCATGGTTCCTTCCCAAACACGGTCGAAGTTCAAACCGATCAGGTTGCCATCTTTATCAAGAGTCGGGCTTCCCGAATTTCCTCCGGTCGTGTGATTGGTTGCTATAAAATTCACCGGCATTTTTCCGTTTTCACTGTACACACCATAATCTTTTTTCTTCTCCAGGTCAATCAATTTCTGTGGTAAATCAAACTCATAATCGTCGGGGATGTACTTTGCAATAGTGCCGTCCAGATATGTTTTCGCTTCGTATCTCGGTTTTCCTTCCGGTTTGTAACCATCTACCTTACCATAAGTTACACGCAAAGTGGAATTAGCATCAGGAAAGAATTTTTTATCGGGAAAAACTTCCAGCTGGGCTTTCATATAAGTTCTTTGCAATTGGGCCAACTGGTTTTTGATTGCAGTGTATTTCGGTGAAACTTTTTCTTCATAAGTCTTTTGAATTGCTCCGATCTGTTGTATCAAAGGATCATTTTCCAGTGCTGTCAAAAGCGCTTCATCATCGCCGAACGCTTTTTGTACGTCTTCCAGAATGCTTACGCCATTGATGGGTTGATTTCCGGTCAGAACGGAATTTTTGAACGTCAGTGCATCAATCTTAATCGGTTGTGACGGTAAAAATTCTGCCGGGGCATTTTTTTCGTACAGCCCGATCAAAGCCAGCGAAACTTCCTCGTCCAGCCCTGCATCATAATCTTTGTACAGGCCCGAAAGATAATTTGCATAGCGCTGTTTCAAATCTCCAAAATCAGCAGTTCCTTTTGCTGTAATTAAATTCTGCATCATCAAAGCCACACGGAAAGTTTCGGAATTACGGTAAATTGCCTCATCAAAATAAATATTAGCCAGCTCGTATTTTGCATTCTCCTGATACAATTCGTTAAAATCCTTCAATAAATTACCATATCCGGTTTCCCATTTTTCATTTTCTGAAATTCTTTTGGTGAATTCTTTTTCGTATTGTTCCCGTTTTTCAACTGCATTTGATTTCTTCAGTCCTAAACTTTCGCCTGACCATTTTTTATGGTAATTGGAAATGCGTGCATATTTCGAAGCATATTTAATTCGCGTAGCATTGTCCTTGCGCATTTTGGAATCCAGGATTTTCAAAGCCACATCGCGGATGCCTATCCTTGCCGGATTGCCTGTGTCCAGAATTTGCTCAAGCGCGGCAGACGGAAGGTATTCGTCGGTTACACCCGGAAATCCGAACACGAACGTAAAATCGCCTTCTTCAATTCCTTTGATGGAAACCGGAAGAAAATGTTTGGGCGTATAGGGAATGTTGTCGGGTGAATAATCAGCCGGCTTGTTGTCTTTCCCGGCATAAATCCTGAACAGTGAAAAATCGCCCACATGGCGCGGCCATGACCAGTTATCAGTGTCCATTCCGAAATTCCCGATGCTGCTCGGCGGCGCGCCCACCAAACGGACATCCTTATAGGTTTCGGTGATGAACTGGTAATATTTGTTTCCTTTGTAAAACGACCTGATGAACACATCCTGATAAGGTTTTTTCACTACGTTTTTGGAAACGATTTCTATGTTGGATTTCACGAATTCCTGGCGTTGTTCTTCAGGCATATCGTCAGAAATTCCCTGAAGGATTTTGTCGGTTACGTCTTGGATGTCGATGATAAACGTAGCGGTCAGGCCTTTGTTGGGCAGCTCTTCCGAATGGTTCATCGCCCAGAATCCGTTTTTCAGGTAATCATTTTCAATGCTGGAATGGGACTGAATCTGGCTGTATCCGCAGTGATGGTTAGTAAGCAACAGGCCGGTAGCCGAAATCACTTCCGAAGTACAGCCACCTCCAAAGTGAGCAATGGCATCCTTTATGCTTGGCGCATTGGGATTGAAAATATCGGAAGCATTGATTTCCATTCCCATACTTTTCATTTCGGCTTCATTGAGTTCGGTCGGGATCCACATTCCACCGCTTTTCTGGGCAAGCGAAATTCCTGAAACCAGTAAGGTACTTAGCAGGATTGTTTTAAAATTCATCATTTTATTCATTTTTTTCAAAACTACATAAAATAATTTAAGGCTCCGGCCTGATTTGACGTCAATTCAGCGTAATTGGAATTTTAACAATGATGAACCAATCGGCCAAAATAAAAATTCAGAAATCTACTTCGTATATTTACCAAAAATCAGCCTGAATAAGTTGAAGAATGATTTGATAATTAAAACCATAGATATGAAAATCTCCAGATTAATGTTGTTTATTTTTAGCGGTATTTTGCTTTTCGCTTGCCGCAAGGAAAGAACCATAACCGTTTCAGATGAAACTGGCACGGAAGTGACGGACACCGCTGTCATAACCCGGAGCGTAATTTATCCGGGCGAAGGGAAAAATTTCAATTCCTTTGTTGCTTTTACCGGGGATTCTACTCAAATAAAACCCGTTGTTCTGATCATTCCCGAATGGTGGGGGCTGAATGACTATGCAAAATACAGAGCCCGGGAAATTGCCAAACTGGGCTATTTTGCTATGGCACTGGACTTCTACGGTGATGGAACGATCGCTGAAATTCCTGAAGATGCACAAAAATTGGCAACGCCGTTTTATGAAAATCCGGTATTGGGAAAACAAGCCTTTGATGCTGCCAGGAGAAAACTTTCAGAATTCCCGAATGCGGATGCTTCCAAAATCGCCGTGATCGGTTATTGTTTCGGTGGAGCGCAGGCGCTGAATATGGCACGCCAGGAAGGAGATATGAAAGGAGCGGTAAGTTTTCACGGAAACCTGATGACCGGTGTGAAACCCAATAATAATTCCGTAAAAATACTCGTGATGAACGGGGAAGCCGATACATTTGTTTCACAGGAAGAAATTGCCGCGTTTAAATCGGAAATGGATTCGGCTGAAATTGATTATAAATTTGTGAATTATCCCGGGGCGATCCATGCTTTTACCAATCCTGAAGCGACCGAAGCGGGGGAGAAATTCGGCCTGAAAACCGCGTACAACAAAGAGGCTGACGAACAATCATGGGAAGAGCTGAAAACCTTTCTTGCCAGCGTTTTTGAATAATATAGAAAGCAGAAAAAGCCCGGAAAAGAAAACGGATTTTGAATTTATTATGAAATACCATCCCAATCAGATTTCTCACTTTGCTGCGTTTCATTCGAAATGACAGCAGAATTTTAGTAAAAACTTCTAATTTCTGACTTCTAACCTCTAATTTCAAATCCCTTCCACAAAAAGCCCATCATTGGTTTTTTCGACCTGAACTAATTTATTTGAAGTCAGTTCTTTGATGGCTTTATCCCATTTTTTTCCGGAAAGCCCGGCTTGGGTTCTCAAATTATTCAAATCCGTTTTACCAATTTTATTCAAAAGTTCCAAAACAGCTATTGCTTCTTCACTTACGACAATTTGTTTTTTCTCAGGTTTCATTTGAGGGAAGAACAAAACTTCCTGGATTGAAGGATTATTTGTAAGAAACATAACCAATCTGTCCATCCCGATTCCAAGCCCGGAAGTCGGCGGCATACCGTATTCCAAAGCACGCAGGAAGTCCTGGTCGATGAACATCGCTTCATCATCGCCTTTTTCAGATAATTTCAGTTGCTCTTCAAATCGTTCCCGCTGGTCAATCGGGTCATTTAACTCCGAATAAGCATTCGCAATTTCCTTACCGCAGACCATGAGCTCAAAACGCTCGGTCAAACCTTCTTCGCTACGATGTTTTTTGGTCAAAGGCGACATTTCAACCGGATAATCGGTAATGAAAGTTGGCTGGATGAAGTTTCCTTCACATTTTTCGCCGAATATTTCATCGATCAGTTTTCCTTTTCCCATCGTTTCATTGATTTCAATTCCCATCGAAATCGCTGCCTGGCGGATTTCTTCCTCAGATTTTCCTTTGATATCGAAACCGGTAAATTTCAAAATCGCGTTGCGCATGGAAATCCGCGGATAGGGCGCTTTCCAGTCGATCTCATGCTCACCGAAAGTAGATTTTGTCGTTCCGTTTACCGCTACGGCACAATGTTTCAAAAGTTGCTCGGTGAAATTCATCATCCAGTTGTAATCTTTGTAGGCGACATAAATTTCCATCGCGGTAAATTCAGGATTATGGGTTCTGTCCATTCCTTCGTTGCGGAAGTTTTTGGAAAATTCATACACACCGTCAAATCCGCCTACAATCAGTCTTTTCAGGTATAATTCATTGGCGATTCTTAAATAAAGCGGGATGTCCAAAGCGTTGTGGTGCGTTACAAACGGACGAGCCGCGGCGCCGCCCGGAATGGCTTGTAAAATTGGCGTTTCCACTTCGAAATATCCACGTTCGTTAAAGAAATCCCGCATGGCGTTGAACAATTTTGTCCGTTTTACGAAAATTTCTTTCACCTGCGGATTCACCACAAGATCCACATAACGCATCCGGTAACGCAATTCGGGATCTACAAAGGCATCATGAACGTTTCCTTCGTCATCGGTTTTCACAATAGGTAAGGGGCGAAGCGTTTTGGAAAGCAATGTAAGATTGGTTACGTGAACTGAAATTTCACCTACTTTGGTTTTGAATTCATAGCCTTCAATCCCAATGAAATCCCCGATGTCCAGTAATTTTTTGAACAAGATATTGTAAGCGGTTCCTGCTTCGTCGGTCGAAATATCGTCACGCGAAACATAAACCTGGATTCTACCTGTGCTGTCCTGTAATTCAGCAAAAGAGGCTTTTCCCATCACCCGAACGGACATCAAACGCCCGGCGAGCTTCACCTGCTTTCCTTCCTCATAATTTTTCCTGATTTCTCCGGCAGTTGAAGTTATCTCAAATTCGGCAGCCGGATAAGCATCAATGCCCATTTCCTGCAACTGCACCAATTTCTCACGACGAATGATTGCCTGTTCTGATAATTGCATCTCTAAAAATTTTCAAGGTGCAAAGGTAATTAATTTGAAAATTTGAAAATGAGTTAATTTGAAAATGAGTGTTGAATAAGATTAAGAATCTGAGTTCGATTATTCAATTCCCAAAATTTCTTTTGAAAGCCGTATCATTTTCGGGTCGCCGGTATGCTTTCCTTTTTCGTTCGAAAGTTTGACCACATTGGTCCAGGGAATATCGGGTTCGGCAACTGAGATTAGTTTGAGGACAATGTTCATCGGTTCTAACCCGACATCATTGGTCAGATTGGTTCCGATCCCAAAGGAAATTCTGATTTTCCCCTGTGTGGCTTCGGTAATGGTTTTAACTTTGTCCAGGTTCAGCCCGTCAGAAAAAATAATGTTTTTGTGCAAAGGATTGATTCCCAGTTTTTCATAATGGCCGATGGTTTTTTGCGCGAATTCCACCGGATCGCCGCTGTCATGGCGCACGCCGTCAAAAAGTTTCGCCAGCTTTTTGTTGAATTGGGTAAAGAAAACATCGGTTGTATAAGTATCGGTCAGCGCGATTCCCAAGTCACCGTGATAAACATTGACCCAACGATCCAGGCTCACTCCGTTGGCAATTTTAAATCCGAACCTTGCGCCGTGGTACATGAACCACTCATGCGCGTGTGTCCCGATGGGTTTCACACCGGTCGTCATGGCAAAATGAACGTTGCTCGTTCCCACATAGCTTTCGCCGCCGAATTCTTTCAAAGTCTCTGCAACCAATTGATGAACCGCGTAGGAATGCCTTCTTCTCGTTCCGAATTCTGCCACTTTTACATCTAAATTCCGGTAAAATTCCGTTTTTTTCTTTACGGTTTCGATTACTTTTTCGTCCGGCTCCCTTTGCTGATGAGTCAGTTCATAATATAATTCACTGATGAGCGACAAAACCGGGACTTCCCACAAAATCGTCCGGTACCAGTATCCGTGAATTTTTACGCTCAAATCCTTTCCGGTTTGGGTTATTTCCACTTCCGATGCGTCATAACGATAACCCTGCAAAAAGTCGAGATAAGCGGAATTGAGGTAAGGGCAGGTAATTTTCAGGTAAGATTTCTCTTCCCTTGTCAATCCTAAAAGCGACATTTTTTCGATCCTCTTTTTCAGCTCATCCTCAAATCCTTCCGGAAATTCATGCTGGCTGCGGTTGATGAATTCATATTTCGCATGGGTATCGGGATACAATTTCACCACGGCATATTGCATGGTAAATTTGTAAAAATCGTTGTCTAAGATGGAATTGAAGCTCATTGTCTTTTCGTTTGTCGAAGTTCGAAGTTCGTCTTTCGCTTTATGTATCAAATATAAAATAAAAGTTCTGTTTGATTTAAGTAATGTGAACTTCGTTTTTCGAACTTCGAATTTCTGATAAATCAAAAAGCCCGAAAACTCTCGTTTCCGGGTTAAATCGGACTCAGGTTATTATGAAATCATTTCAGTTGATGAATATATTTCACGAACACAAATAATCCAATAAAATGGATATACGAGTGAATGATTAAAGCGCTTCTGCATAGGGTTTTTGAATTCTCTGTAGAACAATACAATTAAAAAATGTAAAGTATTTTGTTCCAAATTTGTAAATTGAAATTTCTAAAATTTGTAAAATGAAATGCTCTAAATTTGTAAAATAATTTTATCTTTGTGCTATATAATAATAGGTTATGGCATATAAAGAGCGGTTATCAGACGGCGAATTACAACGAAAATTAAATGCTTCGGGAGCGGTGCTTATCAGAGGGGCAAAAGCATGTGGTAAAACCGAATCTGCAAAGCAGTTAGCCAATAGTATTCTGAATGTGGACAGGGATGAGCAGGTTCCGATGCTGATAAGTACAGCCCCAAAGCGTCTGTTACTTGGAGAAACTCCCCGATTGATAGACGAATGGCAGGTTCAGCCCAAACTTTGGGATTACATCCGGCACGAAATAGACGACCGTAAAGAAACAGGACAATTTATTCTTACAGGTTCGGCAAATCCCGAAGAATCCGTAAAAATGCACTCGGGAGCAGGCAGGTTTACCATTGTGGATATGCGTACAATGTCGTGGCAGGAATTGGGTTTTTCGTCGGGAAAAGTAAGTTTGGCAAATCTGTTTGAAGGTCAGAAAATTGATATTTATGATGAACCTACCGACTTGGAATTTATCATCGAAAAAATAATAATCGGAGGTTTTCCGACACTTTTAAACAAGAAAATCGGTCAGGCGGAAGATGTAAACCGAGCATACATCGAGTTACTTGCAGAAGTGGATATGAACCGTGTTTCGGACGTAAAACGTGTCCCTGTAAAAGTGAGGAACTTACTTCGTTCACTTGCCCGAAATACCGCTACATTGGTAGAAATTTCGGCTTTGGAAAAGGATATTCGTCAAACAGACAATAACGATATTTCACGACCTACGATTTACAATTATCTTGATGCCTTAAACCGGTTGATGATTATAGAAGACCAACCTGCTTGGAACACACACATACGTTCGTCTGCTTCCTTGAGAAAATCGTCTAAACGACATTTTACCGATGTTTGTCTGGCTGTTTCTGCACTTGGTTTGGATAAAAAAACATTGTTGAATGATCTAAACTTTACAGGTTTTCTATTTGAATCTTTGGTTACACACGAGCTTCGGGTTTACGGACAGGCAAATGATGCCAAAGTCTATCATTACCGTGATTCAAGCGGATTGGAAGTGGACAGCGTCGTGCAGAAATATAACGGTGATTGGTGTGCTTTTGAAATAAAGCTCGGTATCGGACAAATTGAAGAAGCCGCAGCCAATCTTAACAAATTTGTTTCGGTTTTGGACGATAAAAAAATTAAACCTCCAAAATCACTCAACATTATTACAGGAACAGGAATAAGTTACACCCGACAAGACGGAATAAATGTGATTTCATTGGCTTCGCTGGGAGCATAATATTAAAATGGGATTGATGAAACCAAAAAACCCGAAAACTCTCGCTTCCGGGCTAAAATCAATCTATTATGAAAAAATTAATTATTACTTATCAATTGAGCTCAAAACGCGCTGCATAAAATGATTCGCCGCATTGCGCTCGCTCATTCCGCCCTCAATCATGGATTTCATTTCCATGGCTCCGCAGATGTTGGAAATGATTTCTCCGATCGCGTCTCTTTCCTCGTCTTTCACCGCAGGCGAACCGGCATAGATTTCCAGAACTTCCAAAGCGTTTTCCATCGCTTCAGACGAAGTTGATTTTGCTAAATTTTTATAAACCGGCAATTTCATCTGTAATCGCTTTTAAATGTTCTTCTTTTGAGGTAACTACCTGATTGACAAATTTTCCATTCCGGTAAATTGCGAAAGTCGGAAGATTGGTCACTTCCGCCATTTTACGGCTTTCAGGGAATTTTTCGGCATCCACATAAATGAACTGAATATCCGGATTTGCTTCCGCCAGGCGTTTTACTTTCGGTTTTAGCAAACGGCAATTGCCGCACCAGGCCGCTCCGAACTGAACCAATGTTTTTTCATTTTGGTTCAGGATTTCGGGTAACTTATCTTCGTTGATTTCTACAAACATCTTAATTATTTTTAGTACGAACCTCGAATTTCTGCCTTCGAATTTCGTTATTAATTCAAACTTACATTGGTTGACAAATATTCCGCAACACCGTCTTTGGTCGCATTCATAGCCACTTTTCCTTCTTCCCAGTTCGCAGGACAAACTTCACCGAATTTTTCCACATGAAGAATCGCATCCAGCAAACGAACATATTCGTCAATATTTCTTCCCAACGGCAGGTCGTTGATGGTTTCATGACGAACCACACCGTTTTTGTCGATGATAAAAGTTCCTCTGTACGCAACCGGAAGCCCTTCAAATACAATTCTTTCGGTTTCATAATCGGTTACATATTCACCGGCCAGAACGCCGTAATCCATGGAAATGGTTTTGGCTAAATCGGCAACGACCGGATACGTAACTCCCTGAATCCCACCATTGTCTTTATGAGTATTCAGCCATGCGAGATGCGTTTCTTCTGAATCGGTAGAAACCGCAACAACCACCGCGTCTCTCTTTTCAAATTCGGCCAATTTTGCCTGAAAAGCATGCAGTTCGGTCGGACAAACAAATGTGAAATCTTTTGGATAAAAGAAAAGAACGATATTTTTTTTGCCAATCGGCAATGTGAAGTCAGAAACGATTTCTTCTCCGTCCAAAACTGCCGGAGCTACAAATTGCGGGGCTTTTTTTCCTACTAATGACATAATCTTTATGGGTTTTAATTTTAACTGGTACAAAGATACTGTCCGGAAAACCCTGATCGGAATAAGCATTATAGCAAAACACTATCAACGGATATATAGTTTTTATGTATAATTTAATCTATTGATTAGAAATTAATTACATAATTTTACATTAAGGATTTATGATAACAATCATAAGGATTTCCGCTTGTTTTTGGTTTAACGAAATTTAATTCAAAAACGATTTTTAACTTCGCACTTCTAAATTCTGCATTAAAAAATGAAAAGTATCTGTGTATTTTGTGCTTCGAGCATGGGCAACAATCCCGTCTATGCCGAAACGGCTTTTGAATTGGGGAAAACCCTCGCGGAAAACCGGATTGACCTGGTTTATGGCGGCGCGCAAGTCGGTTTAATGGGAAAAGTGGCTGACGGGGCTTTGTCAAAAAACGGCCGTGTTATCGGGGTCATCCCCGAATTCCTGAAAACAAAAGAAATTGAACATAACGGTTTGTCGGAACTGATTTCGGTCAATACCATGCACGAACGGAAATCCAGGATGCACGAAATATCGGACGGATTTATCGCTTTGCCCGGCGGTTTCGGGACGATGGAGGAATTGTTTGAAATCCTGACCTGGGCTCAGTTGAGCCTGCACAAAAAACCTGTCGGTGTTCTGAATATAAGCGGATATTATGACCCGTTGATTCAGTTAATCGGAAAAATGACTGACGAACATTTACTGAAAAATGAATACAAAGGAATGCTGCTCATCAGCGATTCGATAGAAGATCTGCTCAGTCAGATGAACCTGTACGAAGCGCCGGTATTGGGGAAGTGGATTTAATTTTCGGAATACTGAATTCTTGTGCACAGGACGGGATTGATTTCAAACGGAAGATTTGCAAGCTCAATCTTGTTTCTTGCTTGTCAAAATATCAGAAAACAAGCCTTCTGATATTTCACAAACAAAAAAACCGATTGAACAGTCAACCGGTTTTGGTTTGCGGAGAGAGAGGGATTCGAACCCCCGGAGGTATTACCCTCAACGGTTTTCAAGACCGCCGCAATCGACCACTCTGCCATCTCTCCGATGGAACGGAAAAACCGTTCCGTATTTTGTGGGTGCAAATATATACCTTTTTAAATAAATCCTACAAGTCTAAACCGAAATTTCTACCGTAGTTTCCAACAAATCTTCCAGGGTTTCCCGCCTCCTGATGAGCTGCGCCTTTCCGTCCAGAAGCAAAACCTCGGCCGGGCGGAACCTCGAATTATAATTTGACGCCATGGAATAACAGTAAGCGCCTGCGTTTAGAAAGCAAAGAACATCGCCTTCTTTGATCTCGTTGAGCTTCCGGTTTGCACCAAACGTATCGGTTTCACAAATGTAGCCGACCACCGTATAATAACGAAACCTGCCATCGGGATTGGAAATATTGACAATTTCGTGATGTGCATTGTAAAACATCGGGCGGATCAGGTGATTGAATCCGCTGTCAATTCCGGCAAAGACCGTTGAGGTTGTTTGTTTTACCACATTTACCGAAGCCAGGAAAAACCCCGCCTGGCTGACCAGGTATTTTCCCGGTTCGAACATCAGCGTCAGTTCTTTTTCCTGCCTGCCGGACAGGCGGGCATATTGTTTCCCGAATAGATTGAACCGCTCACCCAATCTTTCGCCTAAATATTCGATGTCGGTTTCAGCAGCGTTCGGATAATACGGAACTTTGAAACCACTTCCAAAATCCAGGTAATCCAGGTATTTATAATCTTTGGCAACTTCGAACAAAATTTCGGCGCCCTGCAGGAAAACGTCAATATCCAGGATATCGGAGCCCGTATGCATATGGATTCCGTTTATTTTCAGCCCCGTATTTTCTACCAACCGTTTTACCAGAGGCATCTGGTGAATGGAAATCCCGAATTTGGAATCGATATGCCCCACCGAAATATTGGAATTCCCGCCCGCCATGATATGAGGATTGATCCGCACACAGACCGGATAATCCGGATATTCATGCCCGAAATGTTCCAGCACCGAGATGTTGTCAATGTTGATTTTCAATCCCATTCCGACAGCCATTTGGATTTCTTCAAAAGAAACCCCGTTGGGTGTATAAATAATTTCAGACGGCTCAAATCCGGCTTTGATACCAATCATTGCTTCCTGAATGGAAACCGTATCCAGCCCTGCCCCCAGCTGTTTGAAGAACTTTAAAATGTTCAGGTTCGTGTTCGCCTTACAGGCATAATTCAGCTTTAGTTTCTTGACAGAGGAAAAGGCGTTTTGCATTTTTTCATACTGCGATTTCATAATTTCCGCATCGTACACATACAATGGCGTACCATAATTTTGGGCTGCCTCAAGCAACCGTTCTCTGTCAAAATTCATTTTCGTAAAATTTATTGTGAGCCGCAAAAATAAAGAATTCATCTCTTTTTCCAACCTTCGTATTTTTTATTTTCGGTAAATCAGCAAATTATTTGGGCGCCTCCCGTTGCGGTTCAAAATCCGTTTATTCATTAAAAATCATCGCGCAACGGGACCGGGCTTTCCGCTGTATCTTTTTTGCCCCGCGCTCCGGCCCAACGCAAAAAAGGATGCCGCTGCAATCCCTGGCGCGTTCGAACGACATATCATTGAAAGAGCGTTAAATAATAAAAACCTTAAATCAGCGCGGAAACTCGTAACTCAAAACGCTAGACCCAAAACTAAAAAATTCATCAATCACCTTTTTTCACTAAATTGCAGTCCGAATTTTTAATACCAAATAAATAAAAAAATTAAAACATGAAAGAAGTTGTCATCGTATCTGCCGTAAGAACACCGATCGGTTCATTTTTAGGCGGATTGTCATCCATACCTGCTGTTAAATTAGGCGCGGCTGCTATCAAAGGCGCATTGGACAAAGCCAATTTAGACCCGTCTTTGGTTCAGGAAGTATTTATGGGAAATGTCCTGCAAGCGGGTGAAGGCCAGGCGCCGGCCCGTCAGGCGGCATTGAGCGCCGGAATCCCCAATACTGTTCCCTGTACTACTGTCAACAAAGTTTGCGCTTCGGGAATGAAAGCGGTGATGCTGGCTGCCCAGTCCATCAAATGCGGCGATGCGGATATCGTAGTTGCCGGAGGAATGGAAAGCATGTCGCAAACGCCTTTTTATAGTATGACCACCCGTTCGGGAAATAAATTCGGAAATACGCAGCTCATTGACGGAATTTTTAATGACGGATTGCAGGATGCTTACAATCGTGAGGCAATGGGTGTTTCGGGTGATAAAACTGCCGAGAAACACGGAATCTCAAGAGAAGAGCAGGATGCTTTTGCCATTGAATCCTATACACGTTCCGCCAATGCATGGAAAGAAGGAAAATTCGCGAACGAGATCGTTCCGGTGGAAATCCCGCAAAGAAAAGGGGAACCGGTATTGTTCAGCGAAGATGAAGAATATAAAAACGTAAACTTTGCCAAATTGCCTGAATTGCGCCCCGCTTTCACAAAAGACGGAACCGTGACCGCGGCCAATGCTTCTACCTTAAATGACGGCGCCTCGGCTTTGGTTTTGATGTCGCGTGAAAAAGCCGACGAATTAGGTTTGAAACCATTGGCGAAAATTATTTCGTATGGCGATGCCGCCCAGGAACCTGAATGGTTCACGACAGCACCGGCAAAAGCGGTTCCCGTTGCGTTGGGCAAAGCCGGCATGAATGCTTCCGATGTTGATTTCTGGGAATTTAATGAGGCTTTTTCGGTAGTGGGAATCGTCAATACCAAAATTCTGGGATTGAACCCGGCAAAGGTAAATGTGAACGGAGGAGCAGTTTCATTGGGGCATCCGCTTGGGAATTCCGGTTCGCGGATCCTCGTTACTTTGATCAATGTCCTGAAACAAAACGGCGGTAAAATCGGTGGGGCCGGTATTTGCAACGGCGGCGGTGGTGCTTCCGCGATGATTATTGAGAATTTGTAAAATATCGATAGCCCACGATTTCAATCGTGGGGAAAAATAAAATCCCGCCACATATTTTGGTGGGATTTTTTATTTAGAAAGATTAAATTCTAATCGTTTATTCTTCGGGATTTCAAAATAATTTTCTACCTTTCGTAGCAATCCATTACAAAAATCATGAATCATTCTAATGCAAAATCGGTCAGTACCATTTCTATCAATGGTAAATCTTACAATTATAATTCCCTGAAAAACCTTCCTGAAGGTAGTGTCAGCCATTTACCTTTCAGCATCCGGATTCTTTTGGAAAATGTATTGAGGAATTATGACGGTTTCAGCATAACGGACGAACATATCAGGACGCTCATCAACTGGTCGCCGGAACCTGTCGATAAAGACATTCCGTTTAAGCCTGCCCGAATCCTGATGCAGGATTTCACCGGTGTTCCGGCCGTTGTGGATATGGCTTCGCTCAGAGTCGAATATGTCCGCCACGGTAAAGACGGGCAAAGAATCAATCCGGCCATCCCCGTCGATCTGGTTATTGACCATTCGGTGCAGGTTGATTTTTACGGAACCGATTATTCTTATAACAGAAATGTAGAATTAGAATATGAAAGAAATAAAGAACGATACGAATTGCTCAAATGGGCGCAAAAAGGCCTGAAAAACTTTACGGTTGTTCCTCCCGGAATGGGTATCTGCCATCAGGTAAACCTTGAATACCTGGCCAAGGGAATCATAGAACGTGACGAATGGCTCTTTCCCGATACGCTTGTAGGAACTGATTCGCATACGCCTATGGTCAACGGAATCGGAGTGATTGCCTGGGGTGTGGGGGGAATTGAAGCCGAAGCAGCGATGCTCGGCCAACCTATTTTCTTTACCTGTCCTGAAGTAATCGGTTTGAAATTAACCGGAAAAATTCCCGAAGCCTGTACCGCGACCGATATGGTGCTGTCCATCACAAAAGTATTGCGCGACAAGGGTGTGGTAGGAAAATTCGTGGAAGTATTCGGTGACGGCCTTGATTCGCTAACTGTAACCGACCGCGCGACCATTGCCAATATGTCGCCGGAATTCGGTTGTACGGTTACCTATTTCCCGATTGACGACCGTACTTTAGAGTATATGCATACGACCAACCGTTCGCCGGAACAGATTAAAATTGTAGAGGAATATTGCAAAGAAAACCTTTTGTGGAGAACCGGAAGAGAAGAAATCATTTATTCGTCGGTTGTCGAATTTGATTTATCTACTCTCGAACCGACCGTTTCCGGCCCGAAACGCCCGCAGGATAAAATTTTATCCAGGGATTTGGGAAATCAGTTTGCCAATTTACTGGAAAAAGAACACCAGCGCAGCTATGCGCAGTTAAACGCAAGGAAAGAATCGGCATGGCTTTCAGACGGAGGCTCCGGAACGGAATTCACTTTTGGGAAAGTCCCGATGGAAAAAGAATCTTCACTGGAAGTAGTGGAAGAAACCTTGCAATCCGTCAGGATAAAATACAAAAACCAGGAATTTATACTGAGCGACGGAAGCATTGTCATCGCCGCGATTACGAGCTGTACCAATACTTCCAATCCGGCCGTGATGATCGGGGCAGGGTTGCTGGCGCGTAATGCGGTAGAAAGAGGCCTCCGGACAAGATCCTGGGTAAAAACCTCGTTGGCGCCCGGTTCAAAAGTCGTTACACAATACCTGGAACGCTCCGGTTTGAACAATGACCTGGATGCCTTGCGTTTTCATACCGTGGGTTACGGATGTACTTCATGCATCGGGAACTCAGGGCCGCTTCCTCCCCATATTGCGGAAGCGGTTGAAAAGGGTGAGCTGGTGGTCGCTTCGGTGCTTTCCGGTAACCGGAATTTTGAAGCGCGGGTTCATCCGCAGGTAAAAATGAATTTCCTGATGTCGCCGATGCTGGTAGTAGCTTATGCTTTGGTGGGGAGAGTCGATGTCGATCTGGTTAACGACCCGCTTGCTTACGACCCGAACGGCAATCCTGTCTATCTGCGCGACATCTGGCCGAGCCGGGAAGAAATTGTTCAAACCATTAACAATTGTGTCAAACAAGGCGATTTTCAGGAAGTTTATGATGTGATTTTTGACGGATCAACCGACTGGCAGAATCTGGAAGTAAGCCTGGATCAGAATTTTGAATGGAACAATGAATCTACCTATATCAAAGAAGCGCCTTTTTTTGAAAACCTGAAAGCTATACCCGATCCGGTTTCGGATATCAAAAACGCGCGGGTTTTGTTATATCTGGGCGATTCGGTTACCACAGACCATATTTCACCTGCAGGTTCTTTCAGGGAAGACAGTGCAGCCGGACAATACCTGATTTCACATGGCGTGGACAAAGCTGATTTTAATTCCTATGGTTCCCGCCGCGGGAATCACGAAGTAATGATGCGCGGAACATTTGCCAATGTGCGCATCAAAAACAAGATTGTGGAAAGGGAAGGCGGATTCAGTAAGTATTTCCCGACAAACGAGGTGAAAACGGTTTACGAAACAGCCATGGATTATCAGAAGGATGAAACGCCGCTGATTGTTTTGGCCGGGAAAGAATACGGTTCCGGATCCTCACGTGACTGGGCGGCCAAAGGGGCTTATTTACTGGGCATCAAAGCCGTGATAGCAGAAAGTTTTGAACGGATTCACCGAAGCAATTTAGTCGGGATGGGCGTTGCGCCACTGGTCTTTATGGATGGACGAAATGCGGAATCTTTAGGGCTTGACGGAACCGAAATTTTTGATATTTCCGGATTGGCAGATGACCTGTTTCCCCATAAAATGCTGGATGTAAGAGCGACACATCTTAACGGCAAAATCACCGAATTTAAAGTTAAGGCAAGGATGGATTCCGCCATTGAAATCGAATATTTCAAAAACAACGGAATCCTGCAATATGTTCTGAGGGATTATTTGAAGAACAGTTGAAACTGATTGACAATAAATAACATAGACATAAAACATAAAAAAATCTGTACACAAATGTACAGACTTTTCGCAGAAAGGAAGGGATTCGAACCCTCGATACGGTTACCCGCATACTACCTTTCCAGGGTAGCCTCTTCAACCACTCGAGCACCTTTCTTTTGGGTGTGCAAACTTACTAATTTTATTTTGAAATAATTATCCCTCACAATAAAATTGAATTAGAATAAGTGCAAAATTATTTCCTTTTAACAGACAATTAATGAGCCTGAAATTACAGTTTTTCCAGTAACAACCGGATTTTTCCCGATAAATCACTACTTGCCGGAACCAGCGGCAACCGGGTGTAAGGTTTGCAGATTCCTTTGTGGAAAAGCAATGATTTGATCCCGCAGGGATTTCCTTCTGCATAAATGGAACGTGTAATGTCCATCAGCTTATAATGTAAACGGTATGCCTCATCGGTCTTTCTGTTTAAACCTAAGCGGATCATTTCGGTGTAATCGTATGGCAACCCCTGTGCGATCACGGAAATAACACCTTTTCCGCCTGCCAGCGTCATGGGCAACCCGAATTCATCATCGCCGGAAATCACCATAAAATCTTCCGGTTTGTCTTTTAAAATTTCCGTGCTCTGTAAAAAATTAGGGGAAGCCTCTTTGACCGCGATGATGTTCGCGAAATCGTATGCCAGGCGCAAAGTGGTTTCGGAATTGATATTGGAGCCGGTACGGCTCGGAACATTGTACAAAATAATTTTTGCATCGGTATTTTCTGCCAGTGCTTTATAATGCTGATAAATCCCTTCCTGACTGGGTTTGTTGTATGCCGGGGAAGCGGAAAGAACAGCAGTAAAATCCGACAAACCGGTTGATGTAAATTCCGACTTTACCGTTTCGGTATTGTTTCCCCCGATGCCCAGAACCAACGGCAGCCTGCCGGCATTTGCATTTTTTATGGCCGCGACGATTTCCGATTTTTCCTTTTTGGTCAGGGTAGGGGTTTCGGCCGTAGTTCCCAGGCAGACCAGGTATTCAACGCCGCCGTTGATGGAATATTCCACCAGTTTTTCCAAAGCCGGGAAATCAATGCTCCTGTCTTCATTAAAAGGCGTAATCAACGCAATCCCGGTTCCTGTCAATGTTTTCATCGGATGTGATATTTAATTGTTTTTAGCTTACAAAATTAAGGCGTTCTGTTGAAATAAATTGAATTCCGAATGATTTAGATTTCTTTCAGCAGGTCATCCAGGTCAAGCGGCCGGGTGTACATTTCCAGTGAGCCATCGGGTTTTTGAGGCCAAAGCTCTTTCGGCCGGTCCCAGTATAATTCCACGCCATTGCCATCGGGGTCATCAAGATACAGTGCTTCCGATACACCGTGGTCAGACGCACCGGTGAGCGGATAATAAGCCCTGCGAAGCCGGTCAAAAATCACGGCAAGATCTTTCCGGGTGGGATAGACAATGGCCGTATGGTACAAACCGACCCCTTCTCTCGGAGCAGGCGGGAAACCTTTGCTGTGCCAGGTATTTAAGCCGATATGGTGGTGATAACCACCGGCAGAAATAAAAGCCGCCTGGTTGCCATACATGGTGGTCAGCTCAAAACCCAGCAAATCACGGTAAAATTCAAGTGCACGGTCAAGGTCGGCTACTTTCAGGTGGACGTGCCCGATACGTGTTTGCGCAGGAATTATATAATCTTCATTCATTTTTTCAGGGAATTAAAAATTTCATTAAAGGTAATGCTAATCGATTAATCCGGATTGATTTTCCTGATGAGATTTTATTTCTTTCTGAAAACAGCCGCGGCCTTTTGTCAGGAAGTTGAAATGTAAATATCCAGTTCGGCATTGCTCCAGTCCTTGCTTCGTTCATCGTAAATTTCAAAATCAAATGAAAAATCCCGTTTTATGCCTGAAGTCCATATTTTCTGCCAGGCATCTATAAGACAGTTAGTCATCATACCTTTGACCGGAATTTTGAAATAAGTCTGAGCGGGAATCTGTAGCTCACTTAAACCATCCGGAAGAGGTGTTTTTTCATCTATCATACAACCTATGAAATAGGAAAACGGCGCGGTTTCATCTTTTTCATATTCATAATATACCGCGTAGATTTCATCGCTCAATTTATAGGGAATAAGTTCCGGAATTTTTTCAGCTTCAAATCGCTGCCATAGATTTCCACAGTCTATTCCGGACTGGTTATCCCGGTTCGTGGTTTTACCGTCCAGCTTTAATCCTGCTAACCTGAAACCGTCTTTTTTTATTTTTTCCATGTCTTTTAAATGTAATAATTCCGGCCTATTTTCTCAGGATTTTTTCCATGGTTTTGCCTTTGGCCAGTTCATCTATCAGTTTGTCCAGATAGCGGATTTTCTTCATAAGTGGATCCTCAATTTCTTCAATACGGTAACCGCAGATGACGCCTGTAATTTTTGATACGTTGGGATTAATTTGCGGTGCTCGTGTAAAAAATGTTTCGAAATCGGTTTTGTTGTCAATATGTTGTTGCAATGTTTGCTGATCATATCCGGTCAGCCAGCAAATGATTTCATTTACTTCTGTTATTGTACGGCCTTTTTTCTCCGCTTTTTGAACATAGTGCGGATAAACACCCGCAAAGGACATTTTGTAAACGCGTGTGTTGTCTTTCATTTTTGAGAGGTTTATGTGCCGAAGTTATTTCCTGTCTTTCCAGTTCCACCATTTCAGTTTTTCACTTTCCTGCCTGCCAGCCGGGGTTTCCGCAAAATATACGGCGCACCGGAAAACATAAAGCAGGCACCTGTCCTGAACACAGCCTGCGAACTGGTTTGAACTGTCATAAAGTGCTTGCGGGTCTTTTCCTTTTAAATCTTCAACGCGCCTGACGCCGATGTTGTACAAATCTGTTGCAATAGATTTCCCGACGCCCGGAATAATGGTCAGGTCTTTTATCACTTCCATTGCTGTCATTTGTTATTTCATCGCTTCCAGGAACTCCTCAAAAATGGTTTTTCCTTTGTCCTGATTGTACCAAACCTGTAAATCTTTGTGGAAATCGTTATCGGTATAAATTTCAGGATTTTCTTTGTGCTTTTTCAGGATTTTCATTCCTTCTTTCGGCCTTGGCCCGAAACGGAAGAGTTCATTTCCGTTTTTATCAACGCCAATGTAAATCGGGATGGAATGCGCGCCATCGGTCAGGTAAGCATCCATCAGTTCCGGGTTTTCGTCGCGCAAAACGATTTTCTGCTCAACACCCAGTTCGTTCATCATCACATTGACAACCGGCATACTCTGTGCCGCGTCGCCGCACCAGCCTTCACTGATGGTCAATAATCTAAAATTGGGATGAACGGATTTCAACTTTTCTTTCTGTCCGGCAGACAACTCAAAGTTTTTGTCCAGGCGCTCAATCCTTTTCAGGTTGATGGAATAATATTTCGCATAACCTTTTTCATCGCCCGATTTTTCCAAATCGTACAGCTGGTCTTCGATTTTCCGTAAATAATCAGGATAGGTCAATCCCTTTTCAAGATAAGATAACAAGTTCATTTTGAATTAATTTTAAACCGGATACACCCATTTTAGCACAGGGGATTCTGCTGGAATGATGATTCTTTGTGCAATTCTGTCCAGGCGGTCAGGTAGATTCATGATGTAATCGCGCGCTTTTTCCCCTTCTTCATTCAGGTTGGAAATTTTGTCGATATTCCAGAGGTTAATCAGTTTCCTGATGATTTCCACATAATCAACAGAAGTATAAACGCCTAAACGTTGCGCCGAATCGGAAAAAATTTCAAAAGCTTTTCCCATCGGTTCGCCCGATTCACGAAGGAAATGCGCGGGCATTACGATTTTCAGTTTCAGCATGTGCTGGAAAGCCAGCATCATTTCATTGGGGTCAACTTCGAAAATCCGTCTTACAAATTCCGCGTAGGCCAGATGATGACGCATTTCATCCCCGGCAATGATTTTACACATTCTTGCCAGGTTTTTTACACTGTATTTTTTTGCAATTTCAGAAACACGGTTGTGCGAAATATAGGTCGCCAGTTCCTGGAAAGTCGTATAAACGAAATTTTTATATGGGTCATGGCTCGTTCCCAGGTCAAATCCGTCGGCAATTAAATATTGCGTGGAAATTTCCACTTCGCGCATATTAATTCGCCCGGACAAATAAAGGAACTTGTTCAAAACATCGCCATGGCGGTTTTCTTCTGCCGACCATGCACGGAACCATTTTGACCAGCCGTTCCGGTTCTCATTGTCAACGCCCTCTATTTCCATAATCCAGGATTCGTAGGAGGGAAGCGCTTCTTCGGTGATGGTATCGCCGATCAGAGTCACCCAGAAATCATAGGGCAATTCTTTTGAAAGTTCACGTAATTCGGTTATCTGGTCAAAGAATTTATCGGAATGTGAATCCGGCAGAAAATCGGTCGGTTGCCAGATTTTTTCAGGGCTGATGAGAAATTTATCCACATATTCATCCACATCTTTGTCGATGAAATTCATTACCTCCAAACGCACATTTTCTCTGGCTGTCATTTTGTTTAATTTTCTAAAGTTGATTCAATGCTTTTCCTGATTTCATTCATCAGCTCATCAAATTCAAATTCTTTCGGATTGACGGGAGCGTGAACCTGCAGCGAAAAGCGTGTTCCCAAAGATAGTGGAAAAGAACCGTTTTTTACAATTTTCCAGGAATTATTAATCGTAACGGGAACCACCAGTGCCGAAGGTGCAAATTTCAACAGCATTTTCAGGCCATTGTCACGGAATGGTTTCAGTTTTCCATCTCGGCTACGCGTTCCTTCAGGAAAAATAACAGCGGAGCGTTTGTGTTTTTCTATGTATTGAGATAATTTTTTGATTTCGGGCAGCGCCTGGCGGGGATCTTTCCGGTCAATGAGTACCGAACCGCCTTTCTGCAGGTTGTAGGAAACGCTTGGAATTCCTTTACCCAATTCGATTTTACTGATGAATTTCGGGTGAAAATCCACCAGGTACCATTCGATCGGGGAAATGTCCAGCATGCTTTGGTGGTTGCTCACAAAGATGAGTGGGACGTCTTTCGGTAAATTTTCTTTCCCGCTGAATTGATGTGTCGTTCCCAGAATTTTGGTACACATCACCAGCAACCGGTTCATTACCTGGACTGATTTGTGGTGCGCGGTATATCCGCCAAGATTATAGCTCAGCCATTGTACGATGTGCATAACGCCCAAAGTCAATCCGAAGAAAAAATAATAAATAACCGAAAGGGGATAAGAAAGTATTTTCATTTCTAATGCTATATATTGTCATTCCGAACGGTCACTGAGCGCCATGCCTGCCGACAGGCATGGTAGTCGAAGTGAAGTGAGGAATCTCAAAGATTCTTCCTTCGTCAGAATGACAATAGAATATTATATTCATTTAAATTCGTTTTTCAGCCGTTCTATCTTTTGCTGTAATACAGCTTTAGTTTCTTCAAAATCAGAAATTTCGTCCATTTTTGTTTTCACGGAAAAATAAAATTTGATCTTGGGTTCGGTTCCGGATGGTCGCGCGGCGATTTTACTTCCGTTTTCGGTATAAAAAATCAGAACATTTGATTTTGGAATACTGATTGGTTTTTCTTCCCCACTGATTAAATCTTTAGAAACGGAACTTTGGTAATCATCCAAACGGACAACTTTTGAACCGTCAAAGCTTTGCGGCGGATCCGCCCGGAATTCCGCCATCATTTGCCTTATTTCTTCGGCGCCGTTCATTCCGGTTTTTACAACCGAAACCAGGTCTTCCAGGTAACAATTCGTTTTGGTGTAAATATTTAATAATTCTTCATAAAAACTGCTGTCATTGGCTTTGGCAAACGCAGCAATTTCGCAGGCGATCAGGGTAGAAGTCACGGAATCCTTGTCGCGAACAAAATCACCGACCATAAACCCAAAGCTTTCTTCACCGCCTCCGATGAATTTTTGTTTTCCTTCGGCCTTGCGGATCATATCGGCAATCCATTTGAAACCGGTCAGCCCGACTTTACATTCTACGTTGTAATATTCTGCCAGGTCAAAGAAAATATCAGAAGTTACAATGGTTGAACCGATGAATTCCGTTCCGTTCATTCCGTCGTTTTGTCTTTGCTGCAAAAGATAATCGACCAGAACCGTATTGGTCTGGTTTCCGTTCAGCAAGATCATTTTTCCGTTAAAATCTCTTACAGCCACACCCAGCCTGTCCGCGTCAGGATCGGTTCCGATAACGATGTCCGCGTCAATTTCATCCGCCAGATCCAAAGCCATTTTCAGTGCGGCCGGTTCTTCCGGATTTGGGGATTTTACCGTCGGGAAATTTCCGCTCGGAACAGCTTGTTCTTCCACGATGTGAACATTTGTAAATCCGGCTTTTTTCAAAGCATCGGGAATGATCGCGATGGAAGTTCCGTGAATCGAAGTGAATACGATTTTTAAATCTTCTTTTCCCTTGTCATTAAATCCTACATTGGAAATACAGGCGTTGATGAATGCTTCGTCAATTTCCTTTCCGATAACGTTCAGCAATTTATCATTTCCATTGAAAAGAATTTCAGACGGTTTGACTTTTCCGACTTCCGCTATGATTTCATTGTCCTGCGGTGGAACGATTTGTCCGCCGTCATTCCAGTAAACTTTGTAACCGTTGTATTGCGGCGGATTGTGCGAAGCGGTCAAAACAATTCCGGCGTCACATTTCAGATGACGAACCGTAAATGAAAGTTCCGGTGTTGGACGGAAGCTTTCAAATAAATAAACTTTAATGGCATTTCCGGTGAGAATATCGGCGACAGTTCTCGCGAATAATTCCGAATTGTTTCGAACATCATAAGCAATGGCGACCGATTTTTCCTTGTCGGGAAATTGTTGTTTCAGGTAATTGGCCAAACCTTGTGTGGCAGCGCCTAAAGTGTATTTGTTGATGCGGTTGGTTCCGGTTCCCATAATGCCGCGCATTCCGCCGGTTCCGAACTCCAGATCGGTATAAAAGGCATCTTCCAGTTCTGCCGGGTTTTCGTCGATTAATTTCCGGACTTCGTTTCTTGTCTCTTCGTCGTATTCACTTCCGAGCCAGATTCCGGCTCTTTCTAAAATCTCATTGTTCATTATTCGGTATTATTTTTTGTTAATCAGGGCGCGGCCTTTTTCGGTTGTGTTTTTGTCCGGGTCACCGGTATAGGAAACCTGCGCATTGTCCGATGCTTGTCCGCGTAAATCTTTCATCACATTCAGCTTTAATCCCGAATTGTCCTGCGCATTGAATTTGGCTTCAACTGACTGAAGATCGGATAAATCAACCTGGGCTTCATCTGAAGTTTCCACATCCAGCCTGATCGCGGTTCCGCCTAAATTTACAATCGCCTGATCCGAAAAATCAAGCTCCAGTTCTTTGATGTCTAAATAAGACTGATTGATGGAAGATTGATCACCGGCTTTGATTTTCAGCTCATTGGATTTGATTGCGCCCGCGATCTTCATTTTTGCCTGGCGGTTCAATTCGATTTCTTTCAGAGTAGGTGTGATATATACATTGATATTCAGCAAATCATATTGTTTTACTTTTTTCTTTTCTTTGATGACCAATTCTTTACCCGAATTTTTGATTTCCAGGTTATCAATCAAATTTTGATGCGATTCCACAATTACTTTGTTGGCTTCGGCCGGAATGATGTTAACATCACAATTACAATTGGCTTTGATCTGAGAAAAATTTTCTATCTTAAATTCCTTGACGGCTGTTGCAGTGCCTTCGCCTTTAATGCCTGAATTGCAGGAAGTAAGAAAGATGAAGCCTGTTATAACTAAAATTAATTTTCTCATCATAGTCTTATTTTTTGGCTTAAATTAAGCGTTTCCCTGATTTCAAATTCGTTGGATTTTCTTTTGGAACGAACCATAATTTCACCCAGAAATCCGGCTAAAAACAACTGCGTTCCCAAAACCATTGCAACAAGTGAAATGTAAAAAAACGGGTTGTCGGTGATCAGCCGCGCATTTTTTTCAAGAATATAAACTTTGTATAATTTGTCCAAACCTAAATACAGAGCGGCCAGAAAGCCAATAATAAACATCAGCGTCCCGATGGCACCAAACAAATGCATGGGTTTGTTGCCGAATTTGGAAATGAATGAAAGTGTGATCAGATCCAAGAATCCGTTGAGAAACCTTTTGCTTCCGAATTTTGATTTTCCGTATTTCCTTGCCTGGTGGCGGACTTGTTTCTCGATGATATTTCCAAAACCTTTGTTTTTTGCCAAAACCGGAATATAACGGTGCATATCGCCATATAATTCGAGTTCACGCGCAACTTCGTTTCGGTATGCTTTCAAGCCGCAGTTAAAATCATGCAATTCCAGCTTTGAAACTTTTCTCGCGATGGAATTGAATAATTTCGAAGGTAAATTTTTGGACAGTTTCGGATCCTGGCGGTTTTGCTTCCAGCCCGAAACAATGTCGGCTTTATTGGATTTTAAAGCCTGATAAAGCTCCGGTATTTCTTCCGGGAAATCCTGTAAATCCGCATCCATCGTGATGACAACGTCACCCTGAATTTGGCCGAAAGCGGCCATCAGAGCCTGTGATTTCCCATAATTTTTTCTGAACCGGATTCCCTTTACTTCGGGATTCATTTCGGAAAGATATTCAATCACTTTCCAGGAGTCGTCTGTGCTTCCGTCATCAACAAAAATCACTTCGAAATCAAATCCGTTCTGGTTACAAACATTCCTGATTCTCTGGAATAATTCTTCCAAAGAATCCTGTTCGTTGAGCAGCGGAATGACAATTGACAAATGCATCAGATTCTTCTGTTTTTAAGGAATACTGCGAAGATACTCGAAATCAAAAAGTAAAAAAAGAGAATGACCGAAAATGAAATTAGGAATGTTTTCCAGGTAAACATATTGGTTTCGGAATTGGCCATGGCTTTGATGGTTTCACTGTTTTTTTCCATAAATTCCGGATTGGGATTTGCGGTCATCAGGTCATACCAGCCGCGTTGTAAGCTGTCTTCCGCCCAGCTTCCCGCAGTGTTAAAAAAGATAAAAATAAAAGCAAGGCTCAGCAATCCCCCGATGAATTGCGGCAAAAATGCCAGCTTCCAACCCTGCCCGAAGGTCAGCGGCTGAATTTTCGCGCCGCAAAATATGGTGTAAAAACCAAACCCGGCATACAAAGCCGGCATCACAAAACAATTGATGGAAGCTGAATAATTAAAATAATCCGCATCACTGATAGTTCCGCGCAGGGAAAAAGCGAAATACAATGCGAAAAACAGGACAATCGTTACAAAAAAAAGGATTAACCCGGTTCGAATAATCAATCGGTTTGCATTCATTCGGCAAATTTAATCCAAAAAACTTACTTCACGGTGTCTTCTTCAAACTCAAGCGAAAGAGAATTTACGCAATAGCGCAACCCGGTTTCGGTAGGGCCGTCGTCAAAGACGTGGCCGAGATGACTTCCGCATTTCGCGCAAAGGATTTCGGTGCGAATCATACCATGCGAAGTATCTGTTTTTTCAATGATTTTTCCTTCGGCTATTTCTTTGTCAAAGCTCGGCCAGCCGCAATGCCCGTCGAATTTGGATTCGGAAGTAAACAAAGGTTCGCCGCAGGCGCCGCATTTGTAAATTCCGTTTTCGAAGTGCATATTGTATTTGCCGGAAAACGGGCGTTCGGTCGCTGCCTCACGGAGTACGGCGTATTGTTCGGGTGAGAGTTCTTTTTTCCATTCTTCATCCGATTTCTGGACTTTAAAATTATTTTGATTGGGGTTTTCCATAGCGGTTTCTTTTAAATTGTTTTTGGAGCAACTTATAAATGTTAAAATTAAGATGAAATGAATAGGTTTCATAATTGTTCTTTTGTATAGCTTAAATATCTAAAAATTAAGGTGTAAAGATTTTCCTTTGAGAAATATTCACCAAAATTGATTTTATTACAAAACGGTGATTTTTGAAAAATCATATAAAATAAATAATAATTTCCTAACTCATTAACATTTGGAAGAGAAACTAAATTACTACTGAAAGTTTGAACAGAATTATTTTTAGTTTCTAATTCCAGGTTGAAAGGGGCACCATCTATAGGAGCGCTTATTTGATCCCATAAATTCAATTTGGTGTTGGATATAAGCATTAAATTTAGCCTGATACTTTTTGTCCTGTATATTTCTTCGAGTATTTTATTTGGTGTGTTAAATATTTTTATGTTTTGATAATCAGCCCTTTCTGCAATTTCTTTAAACAATTTCAAATCATTTTGATTTAAATTAATTATCAGGCTGTCATTGCTCAGAAGTTCACCAATAATACCTGATTCTGATTTTGAAATTTTGTGGTTTTGTGAAACACTCTTTATCGTCGGAAGATATGTAACATCACAAGCTATTTTATACGACTCTAAACTTTTTTTGTATTCAGAAAGCCCGGGTATGTCTTTGCGAACTATTTTTAACCAATCTTTACCAAAATTATCAGATAAATAATTGAATACCTGAGTATTGTATGCAGACAGGAATTCATGTTTTGGAGCTACACATCCAAAATCATAGTAAGTGATTTTGTATTTTTTCTCAAATATATTGTCATTGCCATAATTCACAGAGCTAAATCCGGAAGCATAATATAAATGAATTTTTCTATTCTGGATGTCTTTTTTTGCTAATTGCTCGAACGCCTCTTTGCTATTTAGAAATTCAATATTGTCCGAATTTGATTGAGCAGATAATGAAGAAATAAACGTAAAAAAAATGAAAATTCTTACAAGTTGATTCATGAAATAAAGTTTAGAATGTTGTCAACTTTTTATTATACAACGAAATTCCTTCCGAAATCTGATTTTCATTCAGGAAAATATCGAATTTGGATTTCCCGATTCCGTCCGGCAGGCTAAAGCTGATGTGATTATTTTGATTTTTCTTGTCGTTTTTCATCCAGACGAGCAAATCGGGAATTGATTCTTCTTCGATCGGAATTTTGCCAAAAACCCGGATGAGATTTGAAGAAATTTCATCCAGTTCTTCTCTGGAAATCAATTCGTTTTCATAGCTCAAAATGCTTTCAACCATCATTCCGACAGCGATGGCTTCACCGTGCAGCAAGGGATTGCCTGATTCCAGTAAATGGCTTTCCAGCGCATGGCCGATGGTATGTCCGAAGTTGAGAACTTTACGCAATCCTGATTCAAACGGGTCATTTTCAACCACTTCTTTTTTAATCCTTACGGAATCCTGAATTAAATCTTTTATGGATTCGACATTGAAATCTTCAATGGAAATTAGTTTTTCCCAATGGTTTTTGTCATAAATCAAACCATGCTTGAGCATTTCCGCCAGACCGGAACGAAATTCACGTTCGGGCAGGGTTTCCAGAAATTCAGGATGAATCAACGTCAGTTGCGGCATGGCAAAAGTCCCGATGATATTTTTGATCCCGTTCAGGTCCATTCCGGTTTTTCCGCCCACCGAAGCGTCAACCATGGAAAGAAGCGAAGTCGGGACATTGACAAAATCAATCCCGCGTTTATAGGTGGAAGCAATAAGTCCGCCGATGTCGGTTACCATTCCGCCGCCCAGGTTGATCATCAGGCTTTTCCTTGAAGCATTGATTTCGGCCAGCGTTTCCCAGACCTGTATAGCAATTTCTATTGTTTTGTTTTCTTCGCCCGACGGAATTTCTATGATTTCAATGGCCGCATTTGTCACAATTTCAGGAAGAAAAAGCGGCAGGCAGAATTCGTGCGTATTGGAATCTACCAGGATTACAATGTCGGAATAACTTTTTTCTTCTAAAAACGAATTGATTACGCTAAAAATCGATTCAAAAATAACAGGCGTCTGCTTCATATTGCAAAATTAGTTTTTCAATTTAAACCGCGCGGGATAAAAATTAATTTTAAATTTGCGCTAAACAACATTTAAATGAACATCATTCTTTTTGATGGACAAGAATGGAATAACCTCCGTCCTCTCACTTTAACAAAGCCGATTGGCGAACTGAGGATAGGCATTCTCACATTTAAGGAAAGATGGGAAAAGCTGCTCGGCGAAAAAATCAGTTATCTGACGGAAAATTATTTATCAGAGAAATTTCCTGCTAAAACCGAAAACACAAACCTTTTTATCAATCCTGCCTATTTCCCGGATGATTATCTTTTGAATTCAATTTTAAATTTAAAGCAAGGTGAAAGCCTTTGGGCAAATGAAAACCTGATTGCCGCGAATTGTAGCCTGAAAGATTTTCAAAGCCGGAATTTTTCTGAAAATTTGACCAAAAAATCCAAAATTGATATTTTGCATATTGAACATTTATGGGATTTATTTACCTGTAATGACCATGCAATTCGTTTTGACTTCGAATTGATTACCAAAGGAAGAAAATCACAACCTATTTCTAAGACCAACGGAATTGTAAATCCCGAAAACATATTTCTGGAAGAAGGAGCGGTTGTGGAATTTTCCGTACTGAATGCCAAATCCGGCCCGGTTTATATAGGAAAGGATGCGGAAGTCATGGAAGGTGGTTTGATCCGCGGAAGTTTCGTATTGGGTGAAGGAGCAAAGCTGAATATGGGTTCCAAGATTTATCCGGGAACGACAATTGGTCCGCATTGTAAAGTTGGAGGAGAAGTGAATAACTCCATTCTGATGGGATATTCCAACAAAGGCCATGAAGGGTTTCTGGGGAATTCCGTTCTGGGTGAATGGTGCAATCTCGGCGCCGATACCAATAATTCCAACCTGAAAAATAATTATTCCGACATCAAAATCTGGGATTACAATTCAAAGGATTACATCAATACCGGTTTGCAGTTTTGCGGGCTGATGATGGGTGATTATTCCAAATCCGCCATCAATACGCAGTTCAATACCGGAACGGTCGTCGGGATTTCCGCCAATATTTTTGACGCCGGGTTTCCGCCGAAGTTCATCCCGTCTTTCAGCTGGGGCGGAAGTGGGAATTCACCGAAGTTCAATCTTGAAAAATCCTATGAAGCAATTGCGAAAATGATGGAAAGAAGGAAAAAGATATTAACCGACACAGAAAAAAAAATTATAGAACATATATTTATAGAATTAACTGAATATTAACGATTACAAAAGACAAATTCAGAAAACCGCAACGTAGTCTGTGAGAAAACTGTTGATAATCATAGACCGAAAAATGGGTAATTTCATAAAAATTCATAAATTTGCCGATTGTAAGTAAAGAACTAAATGTAATGACTGGAACTTATAATAACGTTTTGGAACTAATCGGCGAGACGCCGTTAGTAAGACTAAACAAAGTAGGCCAAGAAATTCCAGGTAAGGTTTACGCTAAGTTGGAAAGTTACAACCCGGGACATTCGACCAAAGACAGGATCGCTCTACACATAATTGAAGAAGCAGAAAGAAGCGGATTAATTCAACCAGGAGCTACGATTGTAGAAACAACCTCAGGAAACACGGGTTTCAGCGTAGCGATGGTAAGTATAGTAAAAGGTTACAAATGTATTTTGGCCGTTTCCGACAAAACCAAGGACGAAAAAATTGCGTATTTGAAAGCCTTGGGCGCTAAAGTATTCATTTGTCCGGCAAATGTTCCTTCAGACGACCCCCGTTCCTATTACGAAGTCGCAAAAAGGATTGCCGCAGAAACGCCGAATTCCATCTACATCAACCAGTATTTCAACCTGAAAAATGTAGAAGCCCATTACCTGACCACAGGTCCCGAAATATGGAAACAGACCGAAGGAAAAGTAACTCATCTTATCGCTTGCTGCGGTACGGGCGGAACGCTTTCCGGCTCGGCCAGGTATCTGAAAGAACAAAATCCTGATATTAAAATCATCGGTGTGGACGCATACGGTTCCATCATCAAAAAATACCATGAAACCGGTGAAATCGATAAAAACGAAATTTATCCCTACCGCATTGAAGGATTGGGAAAAAACCTCGTTCCCGATGCAACAGATTTCGGAATCATTGACAAATTCGTCAAAGTAACCGATGAAGAAAGCGCTTACCGCACGCGTGAAATTGCACTGAAAGAAGGAATTATGGGGGGGTACACCTGCGGAGCGGTCGTTCAGGCATACAGGCAATTGGCAGATGAATTTGCGGAAGACGATTGTGTTGTCCTGATTTTTCCTGATCACGGCTCACGTTACATTACAAAAGTATTCAGCGATGAATGGATGGCTGAAGAGGGTTTCACCAACAGCCGCCTCAACGGATTGGAATCCAATGCCACTATCCAATACGTAAAATAATGCATACCAATATTGATACGAAATAACCGAAATGCTCCTGATTGATGAGGAGCATTTTCGATTAAATAAACCTGAAAAATTAAACAAAAAGCATGGACATATTTGAAAGAATAAAGAAAAACCCCGGCCCGCTGGGGCAATTCGCAGATTATGGCGAAGGCTATTTTATATTTCCCGAACTGGAAGGAGAACTTGGCCCGCGAATGAAATTTAAAGGAAAAGAAGTAGTTGTATGGAGTTTAAATAATTATCTCGGCCTGGCCAATCATCCCGAAGTCAGGAAAGCGGATGCCGACGCGGCCGCGCAATACGGAATGGCTTATCCGATGGGCGCAAGGGCAATGACCGGACAAACCAAATACCACCAGCAGCTCGAAAGGGAACTGGCGGAATTCGTAGGAAAAGAATCTGCTTATTTGCTTAATTACGGCTATCCGGGAATGGTTTCGGCCATTGACGCGCTGGTTACAAAAAACGATGTGATCGTCTATGACATTGAATGCCACGCCTGTATTGTGGACGGTGTCCGTTTGCATTTCGGGAAAAGATTTACATATCAACATAACAATATTGAAAGTTTAAGAAAAAATTTAGCCAGAGCAACAAAAATTACCGAAGAAACCGGCGGGGGCATCCTTGTCGTTACCGAAGGCGTTTTCGGAATGATGGCGGAACAGGGGAAATTAAAGGAAATCTGTGAATTGAAAAAAGAATTCGATTTCCGTTTGCTGGTCGATGATGCGCACGGATTCGGTACTTTGGGTAAAACCGGTGCGGGAGCAGGAGAGGAGCAGGGGATTCAGGATCAGATAGATGTTTATTTCTCTACTTTTGCCAAATCAATGGCCGGAATCGGAGGATTCTTTGCGGGAAATAAGGAAGTTATCCGCTTTTTACAATATAATTTACGTTCGCAGATTTTCGCCAAATCTTTGCCGATGCCTATGGTGATCGGGGGATTGAAGCGGCTGGAACTTTTAAGAAACCATCCTGAATTGAAAGAAAAATTATGGGAAAACGTAAACAAAATCCAGGCGGGACTAAAAGCTAAAAACTTTAATTTAGGGATGACCAATACACCCGTTACACCAATCATCCTGCAGGGAAGCCCGATTGAAGCGACCATCATGGCAAAAGACCTTCGGGAAAATCACGGGATTTTTGTGTCGGTTGTGGTTTATCCGGTTATTCCGAAAGGAACGATTATCTTCCGCATTATTCCAACTGCTGCCCATACGGACGAAGACATTGAATTTACGCTGGACGCATTTTCCTCTATTCGGGAAAAATTAGATTCCGGTTATTACAAAAAAGCAGCTGAAGAAATGGATGTGGATTATGTCCAGTATTGATTAAGCTGGATATACAAATCAAAAATCCCTGTGAAATTCAATTTCACAGGGATTTTTTGCAAGTAAATAAATGTAATGATCTTTCTCAATATAAGGATGTGTCATTGTTGAAATATCAGGATTCTAAACAAAAAGCCAATATTTAAATTCAACTTTACACAAGACGGACAATTCTCTGTAAGGTTGCGTTGCTTTTGCCTTTTTTTCGACTTTACTATGAACGTAACTCAGATATAATCCCTAATTTTGCACTTCAAAATTCAAATAAAATTAGATTATGAATTCATTTGATGTTACCGTTATAGGAGCTGGCCCCGGTGGATACGTTGCCGCAATCCGTTGTGCGCAATTAGGTTTCAAAACCGCGATTATTGAAAAATCAAATTTAGGCGGAACCTGTCTGAATGTGGGTTGTATTCCTTCAAAAGCATTGCTCGATTCATCGGAACATTACCATAATGCCGTTCATAATTTTACCGTGCACGGAATCGAAATTGAAACGCCGAAAGTGAATTTCGGGCAAATGATCCAGCGCAAAAGGGAAGTCGTCGATGCCAATGTAAAAGGAATCGAATACCTGATGGGTAAAAACAAAATCGAAGTTTTCAATGGGCTGGGTTCGTTTAAAGATGCAACCCATGCCACCGTGACCAAAGAGGACGGTTCAACCGAAGAAATCGAATCAAAAAATATCATTATCGCGACCGGTTCTTATTCATCCGAATTACCTTTTGCCAAAACCGATAAAAAACGGATCATCACTTCAACCGAAGCATTGGAACTGAAAGAAATCCCGAAACATTTGGTCGTAATCGGTGGCGGTGTGATTGGCTTGGAGCTGGGTTCAGTATATTTACGTTTGGGTTCGGAAGTAACCGTTGTGGAATTCATGGACAGGATCATTCCCGGTATGGACGGCGCTTTGTCAAAAGAACTGACCAAAGTCCTGAAAAAACAGGGAATGAAATTCCATACTTCGACCAAAGTAACCTCGGTCACTAACAATGGAAAAGGCGTAACCGTAAAAGCTGAAGACAAAAAAGGCGAGCAACTGGTTTTTGAAGGTGATTACGTTTTGGTTTCCGTAGGTAGAAGCCCTTATACAGATGGGTTGGGACTGGAAAATGCCGGAATTGAAACCGACGAAAGAGGAAGAATCAAAACCAATTCACATTTGCAAACCAATGTTGCCAATGTTTATGCCATCGGCGATGTGGTTGCCGGAGCGATGCTGGCGCACAAAGCCGAAGAAGAAGGCGTTCTGGTGGCGGAACAGTTAGCCGGTCAAAAACCACATATTGATTATAACCTGATTCCGGGTGTGGTTTATACCTGGCCGGAAGTCGCCGGAGTCGGTAAAACTGAAGAACAACTCAAGGAAGCCGGAACCAAATACAAAACAGGGAATTTCCCTTTCCGCGCGTTGGGAAGAGCGAGAGCCAGTATGGATCTGGACGGATTTGCCAAAATCCTTGCAGACGAAGCAACCGATGAAATTCTGGGAATTCACATCATTGGTGCACGTGCGGCCGATCTGATCGCGGAAGCCGTTGTAGCAATGGAATACAGGGCGTCTGCCGAAGACATTGCCCGAATGAGCCACGCGCATCCGACTTTTGCAGAAGCGATGAAAGAAGCCGCTCTGGACGCGACCGGAAAACGTTCCATTCATTCTTAAAACCAAATTTTGTTACTGCCGGTTTCGGCTGTTTTGTTTCTGAAATACCGGTGAATGCAGACATTTGTACATTATTTTCTTCATTTCGGATTCCCGGCGATTGTCGCGTATCTCTTTTTCAGAAAGGATTGGAAAAAAGTTTATTTGATTTTTCTGCTGACAATGCTGGTGGATCTGGATCATCTTCTGGCGAGGCCGATTTTTGACCCGAACCGTTGCAGTATTGGGTTTCATCCGTTGCACACCTATTGGGCAATGGGAATTTATGTGCTGATGTTGTTTCATCCGAAAACCAGGATTACCGCCATCGGGCTTTTGATGCATATAGCAACCGATGGTTTGGATTGCTGGTGGATGAATTCGGGTTATTGAGCAGCTTCTTCAAAAAAACGGTTCAACGGTTGAATGATTTTGTAATCTTCGATCAATTGTTTTACAAAATCATTTTCCAGGACAATTTCCGGCTCGTATTCCTTGAAATAATAGAAAGATTTATTCAGGATCAAAGGATACTGATCGGCAATTTCCGAGAAAGGTTTGTTGATGCGTTTGTTCTTTTCGCCACGGATCTCACCGAAATGTTGTTTGAATTTTTTATCGGAAACCAATTTTTCCAAATGTTCGGGTTCATCATAAATTTTCTGCCGGATTTTCAGCAGGAAATCAGGAGAAGGCATGTATGCACCGCTGTACAAACGCGCATGTTCGCCGGAAAGCTCAATGTAAATACCGAATCCGTTGACGCTTTTTCGTCCGGTTGGGGAAATCAGCGCCGAAACATGAATTTTGTAAGGCGATTTATCTTTGCTGAACCGAACGTCGCGGTTGATCCGGAAAATGCATTCTTTGGCAGTGATATCTTTCAGCCGCGTATCTTCTTTTTTCAATTCATCAATCAATTCCGAAATGAATTTCTCAAATGGAATTTTGACAGATTTCTCATAGCGTTTTTTGTTTTCCTGGAACCAGTCGCGGTTGTTGTTGGCGGGTAATTCCCGGAGGAATTGAATGAAATCCGGTGTGAAATGTGTCATAGTGTTGTGCGTTATGAGTTTTGCGTTTTCACGTTTTGTGTTTATTTAGAATATTTTTCCGATTTGGCGAAACGGCCAGGCAATGGCGTGAAGAATTTTTCCGGTGAATGATCTTTTAATGGAAATTCCACCAGTAACTACTGTTTCAGTCAATTCAAAATCAGGATAATTTAATTTTATTTCATTATTATTGATATCTGCCACACAGAATTCCTGGCTAATTCCAAATGAATCGGTAATTGTAATTATATTTTTAGGGTTTCCATTTGGAATTTTCATTTCAAAAAATCCATTTTCATCTGTAATAGTTTCAATATTATTATTTTGTAAAGTAACGAAAGCGTCTTCGATTGGAAATCCATCAGAATCAACCACAGTTACTTTTAATAAAATTGAATCGGATTTAATTTGATTTGAACTTTTGACCTTTGGCTCTACGACTTCAGTTTTTTCTTTTTCCTGGGCAGCTAAATTTCCGACAAATCCAAAAGCCATCAGGAAAGTTGAATAACGAAAGATTTTCGGAAACCGGATTTGGTTTTGTTCTCTAAGTTTTCGGTTCAGATTTTCTAATTGTCGATCGGAAAAACGCCCACATTGATTAGGCTTTTGCCCGCCGAGGCGGATGAGAATCTCTTCATCGGGCATTTTTGTAAAATCCAAAACACACTTCCGACAAGACAAACAGAATCGTCCTTTTTCTTCCGGAAGCATTTCGTTCCAGTTCTCATGGCAGGGTTGTGGAATGGAAATTTTCATTTGTTAAAGATATGAATTTTCATCCGCCGCCGCGGACAAATTACCAAATCTTCAAATTAAACATCCATTTCCACCAGAACCGGGCAATGATCGGAATGTTTGGCTTCGGGTAAAATTGCTGCCCGTATCATTTTGTTTTCCAGCGGGCGGCTGACCATATTGTAATCAATGCGCCAGCCTTTGTTTTCCAGCCGCACACTCGGAAACCTTTGGCTCCACCAGCTGTAATGATGCGGTTCCTTAACAAAATAACGGAAGGAATCAATCAGGCCGCATTCCTTTAAATAGGAGGAGAGCCATTCACGTTCCATGGGTAAAAACCCGGAAACCTTGGCGTTGCGAACCGGATCCCAGATGTCAATCGCTTCGTGACAAATGTTGTAATCGCCACAAATCACCAGGTTCGGATACTCTTTTTCCAGTTCTTTGATATAATTCAGGAAATCATGGCAAAACTGCATTTTGAAATCCAGGCGATCCATATTGGTTCCGCTTGGGACGTAAACGCTGATGATGGAAATTCCTTCGAAATCTACACGCAAAACCCTTCCTTCATTATCGATGTAATCAATCCCGGTTCCGAATTCCATTTTTAAAGGTTGCTGCTTAGTCAAAACTGCTACGCCGCTGTAACCCTTTTTCTGCGCGGAGTGCCAGTAAGAATGATACCCGATTTCACTAAACAGTTTGATTTCCTCCAGTATCTGTTCTTCATTGGCTTTGGTTTCCTGCAGGCAAAGTACGTCGGGCTGCGCAGCCTGAACCCATTCCAAAAGGCCTTTCTTCATGGCAGCGCGAATCCCGTTTACATTGTAACTTATGATTTTCATTTCGTTTTAAATTTTAAACAGAAGCGAAGATAAGAATTTGAAGATTAAATTTTAATTTCAAAATTAATAAATTATAAATAACTTATTATTAGTTAGTTTGAAAAAATATGGGAAAAAATGTATATCTTTTCAGGAAAAAATTCCTAAATTTGTGGTAGGAATAAAAATAAGAGAAATGAAACCGGCCAAAAAACATAAGAAATATGTAAGGGTAGAGCAGGAGCTGCCTTGTGTAAATGAACCTTCCAGTATGTATTTATATTTAAACAAGCCTTCTGCTAATCCACTGATCCAGATTCTGGATGAATTAATCGGGTTAAGCGATGACATCATTTCCAAATGGCTGAACATCACCACCCGGACTTTTAGGAACTATAAAACAAATGAAACCGAAATAAAAGAAAACACAAAAGAACATATTGTTTCGATTCTTTCTTTGTACAAGCACGGTATGGAGGTTTTTCCCACTAAATATGAGTTTGAAAAATGGCTGACTTTGGAAAACCCGCTTTTGGACAACAAAGCGCCCAAAGATTTCATGGGTACGATTTCGGGCATTCAATTTATAGATACCCGCTTAACGGCAATGGAATTTGGCGAAAATGTCTGAATTGGTTGTTTACAATTTACGAAAGGAAAAATTCACTCATTCTCTGAACGCATCGGGTGTGGCAAACCGATGGAACAAAAACGAAGAATACATCATTTACACGGCGGGTTCACGGGCGCTTTCCGTTTTGGAATTGTCGGCACACAGAGCTTACATAAAGATTGATGAATCCTATAAATTTCTTGTAATTGAACTAACCATTTCGGCATTGGATTTAGATGAAATTTCGGTGAATGACCTGCCCCCAAACTGGCAATCCATCACGAGTTATCCGGTTTTGCAGAAACTGGGATCGGACTGGTACAAAGCGATGGATAAGCTGGTTTTAAAAGTTCCGTCGGCACTGGTTCCAAAAGAATTCAATTATTTAATCAATACCAAACATCCCGATTTTGAAAAGAAAGCCAGGATTAAATCTGTCGAAGATTTTAATTGGGATGAAAGGCTGATTTAAGCTCGAAAAATCCGGTTATTCTTTTTCTTTTACCCGCAGGCTGACACCGCCGCTTATAAAAAATCCACCCTTGAATTTATTATCTTCCGTTACCGGGAGATCGTCGAAATCGGCATCCATAAACTGGTATTTTCCCGGCAGGGCATATCCGGATTTTAAATTAAACCAAAAGTTTTTATAAAATTCATAACTAAATGTAGGAGCTATTGTTATGTTTTGTGTTCTTAGGTAGTTAGGTGAGTTGTCGGGTGAAAAATGTTTGATATGAAACATCGCTGCTTCCAGGTTCAAACTTAAACCATATTCCAGCTTTTGTGAGGGTGTCATCAGGAAATAAGCAAAACTTGGAAGAATGGTGTAAGCCCGGAAATTTTCATTTTTATATTGAAAAAACAATAGCGGAATGACCAGGTTTTTTTTGGATTCGTTGTTATAACTTATACCTAATCCATAGGTCAGATCTTTGTTTTTTTCTGAAGTCCGTAATCCCAGTAAATGCACGCTCGGGAACAAATCCCGTTTCCCGAATTTCTCTTCAAAATCGGTTCTCGCATTTAAACGCGGCGCAAGAATGGCTTCCCAGTTTTCTGTGATTTTCTGACGGACAATGAATCCCAGTCGGATGTCATTTAACTGACCAGGATAAATATCAGAACCGGTTTCTTCAAAATTATAATGGGACGATTTGTAATTCAGGTTGGTGTAAACTTTTGTAGTTTTGCTTAAATTAAATCCGGGCAAAATGAGGTTGGCTTCCAGTTGGCTGTAAACCGCACTGCCTTCGATTTTTTCCATATCACGGTTCGGAAAATAGCTGTAATTCACATAAACAGGGTCGTTGTTGGTCTGCGCCCATAAAGGCAAAGCAAAAAAGCTGATAAAAACCGCGAGAACAAGTTTGACCATATCGGAATTATTTTATTCGAAACTACCAAAAAAATCTTGCAATTAATTGTTAAAACGAATTAAATTGCGTTGGTTATGGAAATAAATAAAAATTACAGGGTTTTTGCCGCCAGTACCAGCACCGTTTACGGAAGCGGATATCTTGCCTATATTTTAGATGATGCGGTGAAATTTCTCAGTTCAGATGAGGTTTTGTTCATTCCTTACGCGCGTCCGTCCGGAGTGACTTATGAGGAATATACCGAAGCGCCCCGAAAAGCTTTTGCACAGCGAAACGTTTCGGTAAAAGGAATTCATGAATTTGACAATCCGAAAGAAGCAATCCTCAATGCAAAAGCGATTTTTACAGGTGGTGGAAATACATTTCTACTTCTGAAAACCTTGTATGAACTGGATTTGATGGAAATTTTAAAATCCGCAGTATCCAGTGGAATTCCGTACATGGGAAGCAGCGCCGGTAGCAACCTGACCGGCCTGACGATCGGGACGACAAACGATATGCCGATTGTTTATCCGCCAAGCTTTGACGCTTTGGGCTTTTTGCCGTTCAACATCAATCCGCATTATCTCGACCCGGATTTGAATTCAACACACAAAGGTGAAACCAGGGAAACAAGGATCAAAGAATTTCATCAATTCAATTCACAACCGGTTTTGGGATTGCGTGAAGGAAGCTGGCTGGAGGTTCAGCATGGCGGAATCGAATTAAAAGGAAAATTGACCGCAAGATTGTTCAGGCAAGGGAAAGAACCGATGGAAATCAGCCCGGAGGAGGTGGAATTTTAACTAAGAGGTTGAGTGGTTGAGGAAAATTTGACCTAATTACTTTGCCGCTGAACCACTCCGTCACTCATTTCTCACCACTAGCAGCCATCCGTCTTCCAGGATTTTATAGCCAATGTTATATACAAACCGATATTCAGCGCCATTTTTATAGGTCTTCAAATTTGTGAAATAATCAAAATCAAAACCTTCCGAAGCAAGTTTATCGTGTGTGGTTTTGGCTTTCCCATCGGTGAAATTCAAGTCAGAAAGCACCCGGTAATTCTTTCTTAGTTTATTGTTGATGTTGCGCATAAGGTTGGTGGAATCCTTATTTTGCTTGTTGTTATAAGTATTCCGGCAGGCATCATTGCAGAATTTTTTGTCAATCCTACCTATGATTTTTTCTCCACATTCAAGACAGGTTTGCATGATCAAGAGGTTTTGAGGATGAATTTAGCAAAAAAATATGAATTGAAACATTCTCCACCGGGAATCAGGATCAAATTTCAGGGAAACCGGATTTCAGTTGCGGATAAGGAATTAAATCTTTTGGCGGAATTTCATGATCGGACAAATGAAGCTGCATCCAGCGTGTGTCATGCCATTTACCGAATTTATATCCGGCTTTGTAAAACCTGCCCACGTCAGAAAACCCATAGGATTCATGAAATTTTTCACTTGCCGGATTGGGCGAAGTCAAAATTGCATAAACGTTCACGTAACCTTGTTTTTTCAGGATTTCAAGTAAGTTTTCATACAAGATTTTTGCAATTCCCTCGCCCTGAAATTCTTTTGACAGATAAACGCTTGATTCGCAGCACCATGAATAGGCAACCCGGTCACGGTGTTTGGTGGCATAGGCATAACCGGCAATTCGCTTGTCGCATTCCGCTATCAGCCACGGGAATTGACGGGTGACGGCCAGTATCCGTTCTTTCCAGTTTTCCAGCGTGGGAACCGTGTATTCAAATGTAATGTTCGTTTTTTCAACATACGGACGGTAGATTTCCAGCGTATCTTTCATGTCTGAAAGCCGGATAGGCCGGATGATGATTTCTTTTTCCATTTTTTATACGCGTTTTCCCAGTTCAATTACTTCCAAATTTTCTATTTTTCCTGAATTGATTTCAAATCTCAACATTGTCCTGATCTGGTGAATCCCATAGATACCACATGCGCCGGGATTCATGTGCAGAAGGTTCAGCTTTTTGTCGGGCATTACTTTCAAAATATGGGAATGGCCACAAATGAAAAGTTTGGGCGGATTTTCCCGGATTTCTTCCCGTACAGCCGGATTGTATCTTCCCGGATAACCGCCTATGTGCGTTATCCAGACATCCAAATCATCTATTTTGAACCGGTTGTGTAATGGGAATTCTTTTCTTATTATGGCATTGTCAATGTTTCCGTAAACAGCCCTTAATTTTGCAACTTTTTGTAGCTCATCCGTCACTTTCAGATCACCGATATCGCCCGCGTGCCATACTTCGTCTGCCTGTGAAGCATAATCCAGGATCCGGTCGTCCATATAACCGTGCGTATCTGAAATCAAAAGTATTTTCATCTGCTCAAAATTCGTATAAATTTAAACTTTCCGATAAAAAATTTCTACTAAATGGGTTAATTTGTTGTCAGAAATTAATCTAGAAGGGATTTTTAAACGGTTCTGTCCTGCCTGAATTATACTTTACAGGATGTAGTTGAATTCTAATGAATTTGTCGTACTTTTGCACCCTCAAATTTTTATATGCAAAACATACGCAACATTGCGATCATCGCACACGTTGACCACGGAAAAACCACTTTGGTTGACAAAATCCTGCACAGTACCAACGTTTTTCGCGACAACCAGGAATCCGGAGAATTAATTATGGACAACAACGACCTGGAGCGGGAACGCGGAATCACGATTTTTTCCAAAAACGCGGCGGTTGAATACAACGGTGTAAAGATCAACGTAATCGACACGCCCGGCCACGCCGATTTCGGTGGGGAGGTGGAACGCGTCCTGAAGATGGCGGATGGTGTGATTTTGCTGGTGGATGCTTTCGAGGGGCCGATGCCGCAAACCCGTTTCGTTTTGCACAAAGCATTGCAATTAGGGCTGAAACCTTTGGTGGTGATCAATAAAGTTGATAAACCGAATTGCCGTCCCGACGAGGTACATGATGCGGTTTTTGAATTGTTTTTCAACCTTGACGCGACGGAAGAGCAATTGGAATTCCCGACTTTTTACGGTTCATCCAAACAGGGTTGGTTCAATACGAAAAATGTTCCGACCGAAAATATCTTTCCGTTACTGGATGGAATTCTGGAATTCGTCCCCGCACCTGAAGTTTCAGAAGGGACTTTACAGTTGCAAATTACATCTTTAGATTATTCTTCGTTTTTAGGCCGGATTGCCATCGGGAAAGTTTCACGTGGTTCCATCAGGGAAGGGCAGTGGATAAGCCTGGTAAAACCGGACGGGACTACGGCCAGACAGAAAGTAAAGGAATTGTATGTTTTTGAAGGATTGGGAAAGAAAAAAGTAACCGAAGTAAACGCGGGCGATATTTGCGCGGTGGTCGGAATGGACAAATTCCAGATTGGCGATACCATTGCCGATGCGGAAAATCCCGAAGCATTGCCGGGAATTAAAATTGATGAACCGACGATGAATATGTCGTTCGGAATCAACAATTCACCTTTCTTCGGAAAAGACGGAAAATATGTTACCAGCCGCCATATCATCGAAAGGCTGGAAGCCGAGCTGGAGCGGAACCTTGCTTTGCGGGTTGAACCGACTGACGATTCCAACACCTATCTGGTTTACGGACGCGGAATTATGCATTTGTCGGTTTTGATCGAAACCATGCGTCGAGAAGGATATGAGCTGACTGTTGGCCAGCCGCAGGTAATCATCAAAGAAATTGACGGTGTGAAATGTGAACCTTACGAAACGCTCGTCATCGACATTCCGCAGGAATATGCCAGCAAGGCGATCGACCTGGTAACCCAGCGCAAAGGAGATTTGCTGGTGATGGAAGCCAAAGGCGAATCACAGCATCTGGAGTTTGATATTCCTTCCAGGGGATTGATAGGATTACGTTCGCAAATGCTGACCGCGACTGCCGGAGAGGCCGTTATGGCTCACCGTTTCAGCGAGTACAAACCATTGAAAGGTAAAATTCCGGGAAGGTCTGCTGGTGTTCTGATCAGCAAAGACCAGGGTGTTGCAACTCCATATTCTATTGATAAATTACAGGACAGAGGAAAATTCTTTATTGCACCGGGCGAGGAAGTTTATACCGGAATGATCATCGGCGAACACAGCCGCGACAATGATTTGGTCGTCAATGTGGTGGAAGCCAAAAAGCTGAACAACATCCGTGCGGCTGGTAAGGACGACAGTACCGCGATTGCTCCGAAGATTGAAATGTCGCTGGAGGAGTGTATGGAATATATTCAGTCGGACGAATCAATTGAAGTAACGCCAAACCACATCAGGTTGCGGAAAATTTTCCTGAAAGAAGAAGACCGGAAACGCCAGCAGAAAGTATTGGAAGCCTGATTTTTTTGGTCAATCTATTATTTTCTTCCTAATTCCGATTTACAGATTAGGTTTGTCAACGCACCGTACAACCACCATTCTAAATGGATTCCTTTTCTTGTTTGAATAGCGGTATATATGGTTGATATGAATTCAAGCAAGTTGATAATGATTACAACAATTATATAAGCGATGTATCTGCCGGTTATTGTTTCTTCCGTAAAAATTATGGATACTGTCCACCAAAAACCGAAGCTGTTTATAAAGAGCATAGATAACTGCGATAACAAGGCTTGTGTGCAGTGCCAACGAACAAAATAGGTAGATTTACGATTGCCCAGGTAAAAAATCAAGGTAGCGATAAGGTTTACTATCGGTAGCGGAAGCCCGGCAATAATTGCAATCAAGGACATTAAGTAACTATTTGAGGCTGTTTCAGCTTCATGTTCGCCCGGTTCATAACTAAATTTTTTTCTGTATATCATAGCCCTTTCGAGATATTCCAAATCCAGTTTATTATGACGAGTAATATCAATGGAATCGCATACTTTGGTTTTTTCAGGAAAGCTTCTACTTTAAGATAAAAATTGAATAAAGTCTGGCTTCTTGTTACAATATCTATCATAATCCAGAGCGGCGTTGTGAACATAATGATTGCAACAGGAATACCCATCGGATTTATGCTTAATGCTTCAATGAAATTACCTTTTGTCAGTGCGATAACAGCTCGTGTAGAGCCACAGGAAGGGCAGGGTATATTTGTAAAATGCTTTATTAAACAAACGCTGACTGGTGTGTTTCCGGTCATTTGCGTCATGTTATAATAAAACCAGGCATACCCTGCAACACATGCTATCAACATGATGGAATACAGCTTATTCCTGCTGAGGGTCATTAATATAAAAATTGTTGAATTTTTTGCATATTCTTTTCTCTTGTTGCGCTTTGAATCATAAACCAGTCGATGATAGTCCAAATACCCAAACCACCACAAGTCAAAAGTTTGCCAACTCCAAGCCCGGTATCGCCGATCATAAATCTGTCAATACCTAAGCCGCCGGCCAGGAGAGAAACGATCAATGTTGTTGTCGGGTCTTTGAACTGAACAGTTGAAAGCACCGCCCATTTAGAATCATCAAGCACAAGCAACCTGTCTCTGATCGCATTGATTTGGTGGCTTTGGAAATATTTTCCGTTTGACATGATGAACATGTCCACTTTTTGTGCATCCATTTTTTCTATCTTGTTTTAAATTGTCCTACTCATAAGGCTTTTTGGTTACGCCCCGTTTTTGAAATGGTCGTCGGTCTCCATTTTTTTTCAATAATACAAATTCTTTTGTTTGCTTTTGCAGTGCTTTGTTAAATTTACTGCTAATGATATCCAACTTTGGCAAAGTTCTCAACGCACCGCATAAAACTTTGCCAAAGTTTTTTGGCTTCGGATAACCTCAGCTGATGTTAAATTTTCTGAAACTGCAAAAAATAAAATTCTGAACGGTATCAAACGGCGTTTTATGGTCAACCGTGAAACAATTTATTTTCCGGAATTCAGAGCCGAATGTTTCACTCAGGGAATCTTCCGAATACTGCCGGATTTCAATTCCACTACATTTTTTCGGGCCGTTTTCTGAAAAGGTTCCGATGAATAAACGGCCGTTTTGCTTTACCGCTTTTCCTGCAATTTCCAGATATGCCGAAATGTCATTATCGTCAGTCAGGAAATGAAAAGCCGCGCGGTCGTGCCAGATGTCGTATTTTTCGGCTGGCTCGAATTTGGTAATATCGGAAACAATCCATTTCACCTTTTCGGCATTTTTACCCAAACGTTCTTTTGCACGTTCAATGGCTTTTTCAGAAATGTCCAAGACTGTAATATTTGTATAACCGGATTCCAGTAAATGATCCACCAGAAAACTATCGCCGCCACCAATGTCAATAATGGACGCATCTTTCTCCAAACTCAGATTTTGTATGAATTCCAGCGAAGTTTCCGGTGTGGGCTGGTACCAGCTTACTTCTTCCAGAGATTTGGTTTCGTAGATGTTTTCCCAGTGATTTTTGCGGTTGAAAGTTTCCATTATTATCAATTATTTATCATTTCTGCGAGCTTCGTGCTTCGAATTTCGAACTTCCTCTAAAAAAACGTCAGCTTCAATGTCAGCTTCATGAAGAAATTCCGGTCAAAAGTATCATGCGAGTATGTTCCGAAACGGTAATAAGTTCCGATTCCGAAAACACCATAAATCAGCTGATTGAATTCCAATCCTGCCTCCTGGTAATATTTATCAGGCGTTTGAAAGGAAATATGATGATGGTCGCCCGGGTTTTTCATATCGCCGATCAGCCCGCGGTAAATGAATTCCGGAAAAACCTCGCGTCTCAGGAATTTGAATCCGGCAATTTTATGCGAAAGATTAAACGAGAAATATTTGTCCGAATAGAATTCCCCCGGCAACATGGTTTCAAAATTATTCAGCCCGGCCACTCCGAAATGCTTGAAAATCTGGTCGCCGCGTTTGGCATTTCCCATTCCATCAAATTGGTTAAAAATCGGTGTATTGCCAAAAACCGCTCCCGTCCTGATTTGCAGATTGGTTTGTCCGAAAAGTGTCTGGAACCTGTCGAGATAAGTGAAATCCAGTTTTGTAGGCGTATAATCGGCATTGAATACATTCCAGCCTTTCGTCAAAGTCAGATAAAAAACCGGCATTCCGCTGCTGATGGTTACTTTCCCGAAAGGCGTGCGTACATTCTGGTCTTTCGGTGCCCAGCGTAGAGCCAGTTCGGTATCGAATGAAAGGAATTTTTCATCGGGGCGTTTGTTTTGGTACCGGTAATCAAATTCCGCTATTTTTTCATTGTAAATCCCTGAAATACGGAATGTTATATTTTGAAAAATATCCTGCTGATACCCACTTTGAATTCTTCGGTAACTGTAAAAATAGTCGTTGTAAATGTTGGTCAGGTTGCCGTTGATAAACCTCAAATAATTGTTTTGCAACTGAATGGGATTTCGTCCTGATGCTTCCACATCCTGCGCATAACCGGCAAAAATCTTTCCCGAATAAGGTTTGTTGACAAACCAGTCGATACCGCCGCCGAATTTGAATTTTTCATCCTGAAATCCGTAAGCAACATAGCCGTTCAGTGAGAAATTCTCGTTGAATTTGTAATTGGTATTTCCGCCCAGGCCAAGCCTGAATCCTTCATAATCATTGTAATTAATAATTTTAGTCAAATCCAGGTCATAATTACCAATTGAATATTTCCCGCCGGAACCGATGACCCTCAGCAACCGGATGTTCCGGTCCATATTGTATTCTTTCCCGATGGAATCGATTTTCACATAAGTATTCTGTTCTTTTTCAGTCAGTTGTGTATCACGGTATTCTTCCAATGTCTTGTCGGAATTGTCCATGGAATTCAGGTCGATTTCGTTTGTATAGCCACGAAATTCTTTCGCATCGAATTCTTTGGGGGAAATAATATCTTTGAACGAAGTCGTGAGATGAAGCCAGACTTTTTCCTTCTTTTTGATGGTATCCAGAACGACCGTTCCGTCGGGTGCAACTGAATCCTTTACCGACGGATATGAAATTTCCCCGCCATCCATGCGGAACCTTTGTTGTTTCGGGAACCAGTAGTTTTTGAAATTTGTCCAATCGACTTCCAGTTCGGCAACATTGTTATCAGAAAGGTTTTCGGCATAAAATTTTGCCAATGCCTTTGTGTTTTTGTCAATCCAGACATGGCCTTTTATCTGCTGTTTGTTAGGAAACCTTTTTTGCGGGAAAAATGAAATTACAACCATATCATTTCCTTCCAATGTATCCCGGTCCGAAATCCGGTAACGGTATTCATTCAAACCTGTATTGGAAACCGGATTGACAAATTCCCTGAAAAAGAAATCTATTTTTTCGGCATCGAAATTATGAGAGATCGGCTGCATGGCAACAAATTCATACAACGGGATTTTGGTTCCCGAAATCCGGGTTGCCTTTACAACATTTTTCGTTCCGTACTTAGCTGAAAACTTATGATCCATAGCACGTTCACCGAGCATTAAATGGCTTTCGTCCAGCAATTTCCGGATATCGTTGTAGCTGGAATCTTCTTCGTTTTTCGGATAAAGAATATAAGGCATGGAATCCTTATTGGCTGTAACTAAAAACTTCGAATAGCTTTTGTACTCGTAGGTTTTCAGGTTTTCTATGCTGTTTTTCTTCCGGTTCTGAATGACTTCGCGAATGATTTTACGCGCTTCGGAATCGTCATTGGTGATTTCAGTTAAACCCAGCTGAATCGTAATCGGTTCCAGCTGAATGGTCAGGTCTTTGCCGTAAACAAATACTTTTTTGTCTTTGTAGCCTTCATAAACAATGGTTACCGTCCTGTTTCCGGCCGGGATCATAAAAATCCCCCGGGAATTGGTTATGCCCAATTCCTGGTTGTTTTCAGATAAAATCACTACGCCTTCCATGGGCTGATCTTCCATGAATCCGTCCATCACAGTGATTTTGGTTTGGGAAAACAGCGACAAAGAAGAGAACAGCAACAGAAAAGAGAATAGATTTTTTGGCATAAGTGAAGTCATATTTATAGCACAAAAGTATTAATTTAAAAAGTTAAAATTCATAGAATTATTGAAATCTCTGCCATTATGATTTTTCCCCGGATTTAAATCCGGGGCTGACAATTCATCCGTGAAAAATAACAATTCGTCCGAATGAATTTTTATACGAAATTTGTTTGCTTCAAATTTGTTTCAAAATCAGGTAATGAAAACATACTTTTTTTTCTTTTTCTTTTTATCAGGCTTGTTTGCGATGGCACAAAGCATTGTTTCCGGAACGGTCGTTACCTCCACAGGTAAGCCGGCAAAAAATGTAAATATCACGTTGGTGGGAACTTATGACGGCGCGTCCACCGACGAAAACGGAAAATTTTCATTTGAAACAACCGAAACCGGTGATTTTGAACTGGAGCTGGAAGGAACCGGGTTCACTTCCGAAGCTTATCCGGTTACACTTCCGTTGGAAGCCCCGCTTGAATTACAGATTGACGAAGCATTGGAGCTGGAAGGTGTTGTTTTCGGGGCGGGAACCATGAAAGCTGTTGGCAATACCAATGAAACCATGATGACTTCACTGGATGTGGTGACAACGGCCGGTTCGGACGGCGATATCATTGCCGCCATGCAGACTTTGCCGGGAACCAACAATGTCGCGGAAGACGGACGGCTTTTTATACGCGGCGGGGAAGGAGAGGAAACTTCCATTTTTATTGACAGGTTAAGGGTTTTTCAGCCTTATACCCAAACCGCACCCAATACGCCGGCGCGTGGACGGTATTCGCCGTTTTTGTTCAAAGGAATGAACTTCAGCACGGGCGGATATGACGCTTCTTACGGACAAGCACTTTCCGGAATCCTGACGTTGGAAACCAATGATTTTCCGTCTGAAAACAGTTATGACCTGGGTTTTATGTCGTTGGGTTTGAGCGCGGCCGCCAACCGGGTTTGGGAAAAGGATGCTTTGACGGCAAGCGCGGCTTATTACAACCTTTGGCCGGTTTTCCAGGTTCTTTCCACCCGTGATGAATGGACGCATGAACCCGAAGGTTACAGCGGCGAAGCGGTTTATCGCCATCAGTTTAAAAAAGGTTTATACAAATCTTATGTTGCGCTGGAATATTCGAAACTGGGAATTTGGTATGATGACATCAATTCGACTGAAAAAATTCCGTTTCAATTAAACAATACCAATCTGTACTGGAACAATTCTTATGTGCATAATTTTTCAAGGAAAACGGAAGGTTTCATAGGATTCTCACTGGCAAAAGCCAATACAAATGTCAATCAGTCGGCGGATGAGTTTAAAAAAGAAGAAACCGGTTTCAACGGAAAAGCGGAAATCGAGTGGAAGCTGAATTCCAAAAACCATTTCAGGTTCGGGACTGAATTTGTGAATCGTAACAATGAAAACAAAGATATCCTGAACAACCGGGTTTCGGATAGGGATGAAAATCTTTTTGCCGGATATGGCGAATATACCTGGTATTTTGCCAGAAAATGGGGACTGAAAACCGGAATCCGTTCGGAATATTCCGATTATGTGAATGAATGGAATGTTTCGCCGCGGATTTCATTGGCTTACAAACTGAACCGTTACCATAATTTATCGGCCAGCTATGGCGAGTATTTCCAGTCGCCTTTGGAGGAATTGGGCTATATGAACCCGACCGGGTTTATGAAATCACGACAGTATTTGCTGAATTATTTTTATCAGAAAGAAAAACAAACCATCCGTGTGGAATTGTATCAGAAGGATTATGAAGATTTAGTCAGGAATGACAATGGATTTAATTATATCCAGAATGGAAGCGGTTTTGCGCGCGGGATCGATGTTTTCTGGCGGAACAACGGCAGCCATCTGGAAAATCTGCAATACTGGGTTTCTTATTCCTATATTGATACAAAGCGTTTGTATAAAGACTTTCCGGTGGAAGCACAGCCGGGTTTTGTAGCAAATCATAATTTGTCCGTCGTTGGGAAATACTGGATTCAGGACTGGCGTTCGCAGATCGGATTGACTTATCAGTTTGCATCGGGAAGGCCTTATACCAATCCGAATACAAACAGATTTTTAAGCGAAAAAACGAAGTCGTTTAATACGGTTAATTTAAGTTGGGCGTATTTGTTGGACCAACAAAAAATTCTTTATTTTTCGGTTTCCAATCCTATCGGGATTAAAAATGTGAACGGATACAGCTATGCGGATTCTCCCGATGAAAACGGTTTTTATGACCGGATGGAACTCCGTCCGTCTATGGATCGTTTCTTTTTCATCGGGTTTTTCTGGACGATTAGTGAGAATAAAACGAGAAACCAGTTAGATACACTATAAGGTTAGAGGTCAGAGGCCAGAAGTTAGAATTCAGATTTTAGATTCAAACACCCAACAAGATTTTACAACATCCAACATCCCTGCCTCGCCGGCAGGCGGGCATCCTCCCTCTTTAGTGGGTAGATTTTTTGAGAAATTCCCACAGGAATTGGAAATTTTAATTGAATTTTTAAATTTGTAAAAAACTTAATTACATTCATCCTAAAATGAAACTGCGGCCACAGGAAAATTTAGAATTATTTGAAAACAGCAAAGACTGCCTGAATTGCGGTGAAAAGCTGGCCGGGAAATATTGCAGCAATTGCGGGCAGAAATCTGATACACACAGGATTACTTTCATGAATTTCATTGAACACGATATTTTGCACGGTGCGCTTCATTTTGAAAGAGGAACGTTTTTTACGGCAAAAGAAGCGTTGATTCGCCCGGGAAAAGCTGCATTGGATTATATTTTGGGAAAAAGGAAACGGTATTACAATGTATTTTTGTTAACATTGATTACCATCGGCTTGATGCTGTTTTTTAATCATTTTTATGATGAAATACTTATTAGTCGGGGAGAGGAGATTATTGAAGATTCGGTTGACTTAAACGAAGCGAGCAAAACAATAAACGAAATATTTTCTCAAAAAAGTAAAATTATTATATTTCTCTTTGTTCCACTTGCGGCATTAAGCAGTTTTATATCGTTCAAAAGGAAGAAACTAAACCTAACCGAACATTCTATTATCGCCGGAATGTTGTTATTGGGGATTTTACTGATTTCCATAACAGGTAATTTTATTTTCTATTTTAATTTGATTGCAAAATTTAGTGGCAGGTTGGCTTACGTACTCAGCCTGTCTGTTACCATCCTGATTTTTCTGTACGTTATATACGGCTATTACAATGCTTTCGGAACAGATTATTCCATATCGGGATTTGCCTATAGAATAATACTTTTTTTCGGCTTTATTTTTCTTGAAATAATTATTTTGTTCTTTATTCTTTACGGATTCGTTACGAATTGGGAATTTGGAGAAATTACAATATCTCCTTTCGGATAATTTCCCTTAAAGCGTCAAACAATTTGTCCAAATCTTCCTGCGAATTAAATGCATTGATGGAATAACGGATAAATGTCTTATCGCCATGCGGCATCACCGGAATTTCGATTTTGTATTTGTGAAGCAGCAGGTCGTGCAGTTCTTTTGGATTTTTGGTGTCAATTTCACAGCTGAACATTTGGGCGATGAAATCATCATTGATTTCAGACAGCGGTTTTTTGCCTGAAATTTCACAAAGTTCCGGCGCATTTTCCTGCACCATTTTCCTGCAGTTTTTGCTGACTGCTTTCCAGTTATTTTCTTCCATAAACTGAATGCAGGCGGGAATGGTACAAAAAGCCGACAAATCACGGGTTCCCTGCATTTCGTGGTAATCCAGGAATTGAGAATGGCTCGGAAACGCGGCGTCAAATCCCCAGCTAATGACCAAAGGATCAAGGAGACCCTGCCATTCTTTCCGGACATACAAAAACGAGCTTCCTTTAGGCGCCATCATCCATTTGTGGCATGCGCCGACGTACATATCGCAGTCCATTTCCTGCAAATCGACTTCTACCTGAGCAGGGCCGTGCGCGCCATCGACAAAAGTCATAATGCCCAGCGCGCGTGCAGCTTTACAGATTTCTTCTACCGGAAGACGTAACGCGGTGGAACTGGTGATGTGGCTGATGAAGATCAATTTGGTTCTTGGTGTGATTCCTTTGAGAAATTCTTCCACAAATTCTTTTTTGGATTCCAGTGGGAAATTTGTTTTTTGGCGGATGAATTTCGCTCCCGATTTTTTACAGTAATAATTCCATGTTCGTTCACAGGCACCATATTCAATATCGGTTGTGAGGATTTCATCGCCCGGTTTCAGATTGAGATTTTTGGCGACGATATTGACACCGTAAGAAGGATTGGTCACACAAACCAGATCGTCTTTATGACAGTTTAAATATTTTCCCAACGCGGTTCGGGAATTTTTCAGATATTGCGGTGATTTTTCAATCATGAAATCCACCGGCTGTTGTTCCAGTTCGAGTTGGAATTTTTGATAAGTATCAAAAACCGGTTTCGGGCAGGCGCCGAATGAACCGAAATTGAGAAAAGTGACATCGTCGCGTAATAGAAATTGTTCTTTCATACAAACAGAAGAGTGATTTTTTGGTATATGATTTGAAATAGTAAAGTAAAACAAATAAAATCAGAAATTATGAAAAAAATAATTCCTTTCTTTTTAATTGCCCTGTTGGGCCTGACTACATTTAGTTGTAAAGATGATGATGACAAGATTTATGTAGATTACGATACTTATCCTGTGGTATATGATCTGACCAATGTGGATTTTGACCTGATAGATGGTGTATTCACTATTTCGCGTGAATTCAACAATGTTATGTACGATACCGACGTTTTGCTGGTTTACATAAAAAATGGTTCTACATCCAACGGCTCGCCAATCTGGCAGCAGATTCCGATTACATTTTATTTGTCTGACGGAAATGAAGTAGATTACAATTTTGATTTTTCCATTTATGACGTTCAGATTTATGCCGGCGGGACTTTTGATTTGGCCGGAACTTCATTTGTAAACGAAAAAACTTTCCGGATTGTCTTTGTGCCGGCAAGCTATGGCAAAAGCGCGGAAGTGGATTACAGCGATTACAACAGCGTGATTCAGTATTACAACATTGACGATTCTCATCCGGTGGAATTATAATTGGTTTTACAGATTATGCATCCCGATTCCGGACTCATTAAGGAAATCGAACAAAAACTGGGTTTGGTGTACAACGAAATGAATCCAACAGGAAATCTTTGCTATGTAAACAACAATGAGGATTTACAGGATGAATACAAGCGGTCATTTACGGCGCAGGATTTGTTTTTCTTTGTGAAATCATTTGAGGAAAATCCTATTGAAATTCCTGAAAACAGTGTTCGGTTTTGGAAAAATGTGAAGAAAGGAAAAGAGATTTAACAAGAATTTCTAAATTTTTTCCAGTTCCAGGTTAATCAGTTTGCTTAGTTTTTTTGCTTTTACCATAATCATGACGTGCGTTCCGCCTTCGATCTGTACGGCATTTTGGATTTTAGAAACCGGGAAAACCAAATCCTTGTTTCCGTGATAATGAACATAATTCTTCATTTCCACATTGTTTTTCCAGTTGACAATCCTGTCCATTGACCATTTCAGGTAATATGAATCCCGGAATTCAAAAATCTCTTCAATGTCCGGCATTTTCGCGTTATAAAGTTTACGGAAAACCGTGTAGGAAATACTATTGTTGGAAGAAATAAACTTCGGCGGAATGAGCTTATGCAGGCTTGTTTTTGATGAAAGTTTCATATAAAGCGGAAGCTCTTCCCGGGATTTTACCGTCGAAATCAGAATATTCAGTTTTGGATTCAGGAAACGGTTCATTTCCTGGACGATGATTCCGCCGAATGAAACGCCCATCAAGGAAAAATCTTCATCGGGATTGATTTTTTCCGCCATTCGCTCTGCATAATGCTCCAGCATTTCTTCTTTTTCGGGTTGCAACCATGGGATGTTGATTATTTCTAACTCGGGATTTAATTTCAGATATTTAAATACCTTTTCGTTGGCGCCCAATCCGCTGATTTGGTAGAGTTTCATTTAGATATCAACTAAGACCTGGATATTTTTTCTGGAAATATTCACATTCCCATTTGAATTCAGCATCACCAAATCCACCATTTCGGTTTGATTGATTAAATCTTCCTCAAAATCGGTTTCGACTTTGACGTAATTTTCGGTAAAACCATGCATTTTTCCCTGTTTTCTATCTGCTTCCCAAAGAACTTTTTGAGTTGTCCCCAATTGAGATTGATAAAAAGCCATTCGTTTTTTCTCGGAAAGTATCCGCAGCATCTTATTACGCTGTTTGCGAACATTTTGCGGAACAATTCCCTCAAAATGAACCGCTTCCGTATTATCCCGTTCCGAATAAGTGAAAACGTGCAAATAGGAGACAGGCAATGAATTCAGGAAGTTATATGTTTCCAGGAATAATTCCTCGGTCTCACCCGGAAACCCGACGATGACGTCCACGCCGATGCAGGCATTCGGCATTACTTCACGCACTTTTGCAATCCGTTCCCGGTATAATTTCGTCAGGTAACGGCGTTTCATTTTTTTCAGGATATCATCGCTTCCTGATTGTAACGGAATATGGAAATGCGGAACGAAACGTTGGGATTGGGCAACAAACTCAATGATCTCATTCCGAAGCAGATTCGGTTCGATAGATGAAATCCGGATACGTTCAATGTTTTCCACTTTATCCAGTTTCTGAACCAGTTCCAGGAAAGTATGCTCATGTTTTTTGTTTCCGAATTCGCCTTTTCCGTAATCACCGATGTTCACGCCGGTCAAAACGATTTCCCTGATTCCTTTTTCTGCAATTTGACGGGCATTCCGAATAACATTTTCTACTGTATCGGAACGGGAAATCCCACGTGCAAGCGGAATCGTGCAATAAGTACATTTGTAATCGCAACCATCCTGGACTTTCAGAAACGCCCTCGTGCGGTCGCCAATGGAGTAGGAGCCGACATAAAAATCAGCCTGTTCAATTTCGCAGGAATGTACAATTGCGTCATTCTGTTTATTCAAGTCGTCCAGATAATTGACAATGTTGAATTTTTCAGTTGCGCCCAATACCAAATCCACGCCTTCCATTTCGGCAATTTCCTGCGGTTTCAGCTGTGCGTAACATCCGACTACAACCACAAATCCGTTAGGATTGGCTTTCAGGGCATTTTTCACAATCGTCCGGCATTCTTTGTCGGCATTGGCCGTGACCGAACAGGTATTGATGACATAAACGTCTGACGGCTGTGAGAATTCCACACGCCGATAACCGTTGTCCAAAAGGTTCCGGGCAATGGTAGAAGTTTCGGAGAAATTGAGTTTGCATCCGAGCGTGTGGAAAGCGACTGTTTTGTTCGCTGAAAACATTTTGCAAAAGTACGGATAATTTGAAAACCGAAAGAAATTCAAATTAATTACCATAGGTAACTTCCAGCTACTTTTTCAGGGCTAACTTTGCCATAAATTAAAAAATCAAAAGAAATGAAAACGTATTTATTAACCATCCTGATGGTTGTTTCAGGAATTCTTTCAGCACAAACTTTGACGAACGACCCCGCGCATTCCAGGCTTGGATTTTCTGCCAATCACCTGATGATTTCACAGGTGGAAGGAAATTTTACGGATTTTAATGTGACTTTGAACTTTACAAAAGAAGATTTATCTGATGCAAAATTTACGGTAAACGCCAGAATTGCCTCTGTCAATACAGGTGTGGAAGCACGTGATAACCATTTAAAATCCCCGGATTTTTTTGATGCGGAAAAGTACCCGGATTTGAAATTCGTTTCGACATCTATGAAAAAGAAAATCGGAAACAAATATGAATTATCGGGCGACCTGACGATCCATGGAGTAACAAAAAAAGTAACTTTGGATGCGACTTATAACGGGAGTGTGGTGAACGGAATGTCGGGCGAAACCATACACGGGTTTACCATCAAAGGCAAAATCGACAAAAACGAATTCGGTGTGGGAACCGGTTTCCCGGAAGCGGTTGTGGGAAATGAAATCACCATTGTTTCCAACCTTGAATTTCCGGTGAAGAAATAATTTGACATTGTATAGGTCTATGCTGTATGAATGTATAATACTTAATTCATAGATGGTTAAGTTGTTATTAGGAATAATAGTGCTTTGATTCAAAACGGTTTAGTTTTATTAAGCCGTTTTTTATATTTTTTTCCTTCCAGGCCAGCCAACCTTTTTAATTTTTAATGCATCTATATTTATAAGACTGAAATTATCTGATCCAAGCAACCTAAAATATATAAAATTCCACTTTTTTCTCTGAAACTCCGGCCGGATGTAAATCCGCCGGGGTTTTTCAATGAAAACTAACCTAAATAAAAAATGGAAACCAATCCTGATTTCCATTTTTTATGTGAAGATTTAAAATTCTGTTAATCCTGGTCAACCAAAACCCATTCACCATTTTCAATCAGCGGCTGCGCCTGTTTGAATTTCATTTCCTGTTTTTCGCCTGTATTCACATTCCGGATGGCTACTTTGTCGTTCCGCCCGATTTTCACAACCGTTCTCGGTGCGGTAACTTCCGGTCTTGGACCCGGAGAATTCGTTGTGGAAGTGGAGTTGTTAAAATAATCATTTCCGCCGCTTCTCGGTGTTTCTTCCGCCCCGCGGTTGGTTTCCACTTTTTCCTGTTTCTGCTGTCTTGCCTGCTGGATTTGCTGCGGATCCGGTGTCGGCAGCTCGCCTTTGAACAGGAATGAAATGATTTCTTTGTTAACTCTGTCAAGCATTCTCTGGAATACATAGAATGATTCCTGCTTATAAATTACCAACGGGTCTTTCTGTTCGTAAACCGCATTCTGAACTGAACGGCGCAAATCGTCAACATCACGCAAATGTTCTTTCCAATGCTCATCGATCAAACTTAAAACAATTCCTTTTTCAAAATCCCTGATAAGTGTTTTGCCCTGGGTTTCATAAGATTCTTTTAAATCGGTTACGACCATAAGCGTCCTTAGTCCGTCTGTAAACGGAACCTGGATACGGGTGAAATGATTGGCCGGGTTTTCATAAACGCGGGCAATGATTGGATAGGCCTTTTCCGCCTGTTTTTCAATTCTTAATTTGTAATCTTCCAATGCTGCCAGATAGACTTTATCCGTCAGTTCGCGGACAGAAAACGACTTGAATTCGCTTTCCGAAACCGGGGAATCCATGGTGAAGAATTTGATCAGGTCAAATTCAAATTCTTTGAAATGTTCGTTGTTTTTATTTTCATTTACAATAGACGCGGAAGTATCATAGATCATATTGGCAATATCGACATCCAGCCGGTCGCCGAACAAAGCATTTTTTCTTCTCCGGTAAATTACTTCACGCTGTTTGTTCATCACATCGTCATATTCCAACAGCCGTTTACGCACGCCAAAGTTATTTTCTTCTACTTTTTTCTGCGCGCGTTCGATGGATTTCGAAATCATCGAATGCTGGATCATATCGCCTTCTTTGTGCCCCATCCGGTCCATCAGTTTGGAAATCCTTTCCGAACCGAATAAACGCATCAGGTTATCTTCCAGGGAAACATAAAACAACGAGCTTCCCGGATCTCCCTGACGGCCTGAACGCCCCCTCAACTGGCGGTCAACCCGCCGTGAATCATGGCGCTCCGTACCGATGATGGCCAAACCGCCCGCTTCCTTTACTTCCGGTGTGATTTTAATGTCGGTACCACGCCCCGCCATATTGGTGGCGATGGTTACGACCCCCGGACGTCCGGCTTCGGCTACGATGTCCGCTTCTTTTTTATGCAACTTCGCGTTCAGTACATTGTGCTGGATTTTTCTCAATTGCAGCGCGCGGCTCAGCAATTCGGACGTTTCCACATTGGTTGTACCGACCAATACCGGTCGTTTCTGGCTTTGGGATAAATCGACAATTTCTTCGATCACCGCGTTGAATTTCTCACGGTTGGTCTTGTAAACTTTGTCCTGTAAATCAAATCTCGCAATCGGGCGGTTAGTTGGAATCACCACCACATCCAGCTTGTAAATTTCCCAGAATTCACCCGCTTCGGTTTCCGCCGTACCGGTCATACCCGCCAGTTTGTTGTACATACGGAAGTAATTCTGCAAAGTAATGGTCGCGAAAGTCTGGGTCGCAGCCTCGACTTTTACGTTTTCTTTTGCCTCGATCGCCTGGTGCAATCCGTCTGAATAACGACGTCCGTCCATGATACGGCCGGTCTGTTCGTCCACAATTTTCACCTGACCTTCCATGACCACGTATTCCACATCTTTTTCAAACAATGTGTATGCTTTCAGCAATTGGGTCAAAGTATGTATCCTTTCCGATTTGATCGAGAAATCACGGAAGAATTCTTCTTTTACTTGGTGTTCTTCTTCTTTGGGCAAATTTTTTGCTTCGATGTTAGCCAGCTCCGTTCCGACATCGGGAAGAATAAAGAAATTCGGGTCTTCCATCCCTTGTGAAAGGAATTCGATCCCTTTATCCGACAAATCAACCTGGTTGTTTTTTTCGTCGATTACGAAATACAAATGCTGGTCAACTTCGGGCATTTCACGGTTGTTGTCGGCGATATAGTGTGCTTCTGTTTTCTGTAATTGCGTACGGATTCCTTCCTGGCTCAGGAATTTGATTAAAGGTTTGTATTTCGGCAATCCACGGAATACCTGGTACAAATTAAATCCACCGTCTTTTTTATCGCCTTCGTCAAATAATTTTTTGGCTTTGTTCAGGGTTTTTCCTAATTCTTCACGCTGAACGTTAAATAATTTTTCCACTTTTGGCCTCAACGCATCGAATTCCTGGCGGTCGCCCTGCGGAACCGGCCCGGAAATAATCAGCGGCGTCCTGGCGTCATCGACCAAAACCGAGTCAACCTCATCGACAATCGCGTAATTCAATTCGCGCTGAACGAGGTTTTCCGGTGAATTGGCCATATTGTCACGCAGGTAATCAAAACCGAATTCGTTGTTGGTTCCGTAAACAATGTCTGCTTTGTAAGCCTGCCTTCTTCCTTCTGAATTCGGCTGATGGTAATCGATACAATCAACTTTCAATCCGTGGAACTCAAAAATCGGCGCCATCCATGCGGAGTCACGTTTTGCCAGATAATCATTCACCGTTACGAGATGAACGCCACGCCCGGTCAATGCGTTCAGGTAAACAGGCAAAGTAGCTACAAGCGTTTTACCCTCACCGGTCTGCATTTCGGCAATTTTACCCTGGTGAAGCGCGGAACCTCCGATGAGCTGGACATCGTAGTGAACCATGTCCCATGTAACTTCTTTTCCGGCGGCATCCCATGAATTTTTCCAGATTGCTTTGTCTTCGCCCACCAGTTCCACATAAGATTTCGTAGCCGATAATTCACGGTCAAAAGGTGTTACCGAAACTTCAATTTCCGGATTGGCGACAAAGCGTTTAGCGGTTTCTTTTACTACGGCAAAGGCTTCGGGAAGAATTTCAAGAAGGATTTTTTCTTCGATTTCATAAGCTTCTTTGTTGATTTTATCAATCTGTTCGTAGATGGATTCTTTTTCGTCGAAATTCCCGGTAGCTTCAGCTTTTGTTTTTAATTCCGCGATTTCGTCTTTTTGTGATTTTGTGGCATCGGCCAGCTTTGATTTGAATTCCTGTGTTTTTGTACGTAACTGATCTGTGGAAAGCTGTTCGATCTCTTTTTCAGCCTCTAACGCCTTGTCGGCATATTTTTGTAATTCCTTTACGTCCTTCTGATTTTTATCTCCTAAAAAACCTTTTAATACTTTTTCAATAATACTCATAACTCATTTTTTTCTTCACCGGCAACCATGTGGAAAATCTTCCCGGCATAAATATACGCCGATGAAAAGGTTTGTTTTATATATCAATTAAAAAAGCCCGGTTCGGGCTTTTGCGCTTTTTCTAATATTCGTCTTCGTTCCAGAGAAAATCATCGTCGGTCGGGTAATCAGACCAGATTTCTTCGATGCTTTCATAAGAATCTCCTTCATCTTCAATAGATTGCAGGTTTTCCACTACCTCCAGTGGAGCTCCCGTACGAATTGCATAATCAATTAATTCGTCTTTTGTTGCCGGCCAGGGCGCATCGCTCAAATAAGATGCTAATTCTAAAGTCCAATACATAGTTTTCTAAACTTTATTCAGGGTTGGTAACTCAACTAATTCACACATTACCCGCTTTCTGCGGGCGGTTTTCCGAAATCAAAAAATCTGCCAAAGAAATCCGTGTCAGTAATTGATTTCAAATTTTATAATTTTGGGCAAATGTATCGAAAAAAATGACAAATAAAATAACGAATTTGTTCAAAGTTCAATATCCTGTAATTCAGGCCGGAATGATTTGGAACAGCGGCTGGAAACTGGCCTCAGCAGTGAGCAATTGTGGTGGGCTTGGATTGCTGGGCGCGGGAAGCATGTACCCCGATGTCTTGAAAGAACATATAAAAAAATGCAAACGGGCTACAGATAAGCCGTTCGGGGTAAATCTGCCGATGCTTTATCCCGATATTGACAAACATATCGAAACCATCCTGGAAGAAAAAACACCAATTGTTTTTACCTCCGCGGGGAATCCGAAAACCTGGACGGAAATACTCAAAAAAGAAGGAGTTACGGTCGTACACGTGGTAAGCAGTGCAAAATTCGCATTGAAAGCACAAGATGCCGGCGTGGATGCAGTCGTGGCAGAGGGGTTTGAAGCAGGCGGACATAATGGCAGAGATGAAACCACGACTTTTTGTCTGATTCCCGATGTGAGGCGAAAAGTTAACATTCCCCTGATTGCCGCGGGCGGAATCGCAACAGGAAGGCAGATTCTTGCAGCAATGGTATTGGGAGCAGATGGTGTGCAGATCGGTTCCCGGTTTGCAGCTACATTTGAATCCTCTTCTCATGAATTTTTTAAAGATGTGATTGTGAAGGCGCAGGAAGGTGATACTTTGTTGACGTTGAAAGAGCTTGCCCCGGTGAGACTGATTAAAAATCCGTTTTTTGAAGAAATCCAGGAGGCATATCAGAATTGTGCTACCAAAGATGATTTGGCTGCATTGCTGGGAAGAGCCAGGGCGAAAAAAGGAATGTTTGAAGGTGATCTGGAACACGGCGAACTGGAAATAGGGCAGGTAGCATCGTTAATTGATGAAATCAAATCCGCCAAAGATGTGTTTGATGGGTTGCTAAACGAAATTGCAGAAACAGAGATTCATTTCAAAGAATTATTCAGGAAATAACGGGATAAAAAAATGAAAGCCAGAATTTTATTTCCGGCTTTTTTGTTCCCACGATTAAAATCGTGGGCTATTCAATCACCACTCTAATTCCTTCCGAGTGCGCACTCAGTTCCGGCGCATACATATTTTGCAGCGATGTAATTCCGTTGGAAAAATTCCCGGCATTGTTGGCGCGTACGTCGTATTCGAAAACGTAAGTTCCTTTTGGCATATAATCAATAAAGAAATTGGTTGCCGCGTCGCGGGTGCTTTCGTAATATCCTAATCCTCCCTGACGTTTGTAGCTTGACAAAACATTCACCGGTTCAAAACCACTGGCTCTCATGTCCTTGATATGTACAAAATCCATTTCCCTGTCGGTTTGGATTTCTAATCGAACCGTTACCAGATCGCCGATCTGAATCGGGGTGTTTTCCGTAATTTTCGTCAGAACCGGACCGGTATCGGTATTCTTTTTCAGGAACAATTCTTTCCTGAATTTCACGCCGGTTTCAGCTGAAGTGATTTTGTCCAGATCCTCAAAATACTGCCAGTACATTGCACCCCAGGCTACCCCCGGTGAAGTTTTCTCAACATTTACCGTTGCCATTTCCGGTTTGATTTCTTCCTTGTTCCAACTGGTTTTAACGTATCCGCTTCCGCTTTGTGGTTCTTTTTCGAGCGATTTTAAATCCATGTTTTCCCCACCTATTTTTACTGAAATTCCTTCTTCGGAATTTGTCCAGTCCTTTCCGGTATTCATCAAAGCAAAAACCGCTTCGGTCGTTGCTTTGGTGGATTCCCACTGGTTGGTCTGACGGTTTTTCAATAACCAGACTTTCATGCTTTCCACGCTTTCTACATCATTTAAAACTTCGTCAAATGCTTCAATCAGCAATGCCTGGGTTTCAATCGGAGCCTGATACCAGTACCATCCGGCAACATTTGATTTCCAGTACATGCCCATTTCATCGCTTTCCACCGCATTGTCTTTGATGGAATTTAATAGTTTTGCGGCAGATTCTTTTTTGCCGAATCGGCTGAAAATCAGTGATAACATCGCTTGGGTTTGTAAACTCTGGTCGAATTTATCTTTGTCTAATTCTTTCAGGAAGTAATCTTTTGCCTGAACAGCTTTTTTACTCAGCGGATATTTTTCAAGGAAATAACTTCTGGCGTACAGATACTGGATTCCATTGTAATTCGATGGTTTTAATTTGTCATTTTTTAAATATTTGTCGAATTCTTTTTCCATATCCCTGTCGATAAACCGAATGGCGTTTTCCAATATATCATCGGCATCCACATCAAATTTTGATTCAAAATTGATTCCCATCGCTTTCAGGTGTCCGAATCCCGAAACGATATGCGTGGTGATATACCGGCTTTCATCACCGCCTTCAAACCACGGGAATCCACCGGAATTGTATTGTTTTGCTTTGAGTTTTTGGAAAGCACTCTGGCGTTCATTTCGCATTTTGTTCAGGTCAAACAAAACCGCGATTCGTTTCATTTGTTCTTCCTCGCTTTGGGCATCACGTACCCAGGGCGTTTCTTCCAAAAGCAAAGATTTCAATTCTTCGTTTTGTTCGAGTTTTGAAACCAATTCGCCTTTGGCATTCCAATCGTCAAAAACCGCTTTGATCTTCGGATTGGAATTGATGATATGCTGCGAAATCATATTTCCGTACAATCGCGCAAAAACCTGTTCCGAGCATTCATACGGATATTCGCGCAGATAAGGCAAAGAGAAAATCGCGTACCAGATCGGGTTGGTAGTCATTTCAAAAGTTAGTTTGAAGTTGTCTAAACTTTCGGATTGGTTATTTTTTAATTTATCCAAAGTGAACGTTTTGTTTTGCCCTTCCCGAACGTGGATCGGTAAAGTTTCGGTTACCATCATACGATTAGATAAAATGGGCAAAGCCGATTCTTCCCCGTCCGAGAAATCGCCTGCCGAAGCCACCACCCGATACACAATCGCCTGAAGCGTTTTCGGAACATCCAGCGTCCAGGAAACGTTGGCGCTGTTTCCTTGTGAAACATTGATGTTCTGTGTTGCATTTGTATTGCCGAATTCCGCATCGACCGGTTGCATGGTAAAGGCATCGAAAAGCATCAGTTTAGCTTGTCCGCTTAATTCTTTGTCGGAAAGATTGGTGATTTTGGAAGAAAAAGTGATCCGGTCGCCTTCACGCAAAAACCTCGGCGGATTCGGAACGACCATCAAATCTTTCTGGGTTCTGACAATGGTTTCGAAATATCCGGTTCTCAAATCCGGCGTATGTGCCATTGCCATAAATTTCCAGGAAGTCAGGCTTTCCGGAGTGGTGAACCGGATTTTTACATTGCCTTTTTCGTCGGTGCGCAAAGTAGGATAGAAGAAGGCGGTTTCCTGTAAAGCACGACGGGCGACGATGTTATTTAAATCCAATTTTTTTCTTTCAATTAGATTTCCGTCATTATCTATATCAAACTCATATTGTACCGTATCTATTCGATTACTGTAATTTGGCATTTCTTTGGGTTCGGGCATGACAACTTTCATAGCAGCAGCTTCGGTTTTAATTCCACCTATTAAAGTTATTTCATTAGTTGATGGGGGAGCCACATATTCATCCCAAGCAGTGGCCTCACTTCTTTTATAGTTAAATCCATACATATCATAGCCACCCCAATTGAACCCAAACCAATTCAATTTATCAAAAGCGAGATAGGTATTCGGATAATAATATTGATAAGGATTTTGAATTAAATTATAAAATGAATTCGTTCCGAAACTCTGGTTGGTATTCCAGCGAAGCGAAGAATAATTATAATTCATGCTCATCGGAAAATTGATGGAATTCGATTTGAACTGATCAAGCGAAGCATCATACATCGTAGCCAGCATTTCAGCTAAAAACTTGTCTTTTCCTTCGCCGCTCACCGTCAGTTCCCAGGGTTCATTTTGTCCGGGTTGGAGTTTGTCACGCAAAGTTCCGGCAGTGATTTTGAGCGATTTGTCTTCGTACGGAACATTGACGGTCAAAGTTCCGGATTGAGCCGTATTGAATTTCCCGAAATAATAATGCAGAAATACATTTCCACGGTATTTTTCATCAATCGGGAAAGAGAAATTTTTCACATTATTATCGAGTTTGATTTTCTCACTTTTTATGATTTTTCCGTCTGATTCCAATTGAACCAAAACTTCTGAATTTCCAGTAGCAGAAGCAAGATTCAGGACAGCGGTTTCACCCGGTTTGTATTGAGATTTGTTCAAGGTCGCGGTAAAGATTTCGTTGTCCACCGGATTTTTCTTTTCGGTTCGGTACAAGTAAACCAAGCGCTCATTTGGGATGGTGTCTTTTCCGTCCACAATAAATCCGCGCAAAATATAGGTTCCTTCTTCCCATTTTTTCGGATTGATTCTGACGGATTTGGATTTTCCGGTGTCAAAAGATTCATCCAAAACCGGATTTTCCTTTTGCCAGTTTTCCTTTCTGTTTTCATCGCTGTAAGGTTCATTCGGAAAATATTGGATGAATTCATTTTTCGGATACAATTCATAATCGGTTTGCGGAAGCGGGGAATCACGTAGAATCCTTTCCGGCGGATTGATTTTGGTCAGTGTAATTTTTCCTTTTGCCGGAACAAATTGTCCGTTCAGGTTATTGGTCACAACCGGAATGGAATCCAGTTTTGAAATTTCGATTTTTTCTGCAACCGGTAAATCGAGTATAAAACGCAGATCTCCCACTGTGATGGATTGTTCGGAAGAACGGGTTTCGCCGTTGAGATCGGTGATGTCGGCAACAATTTTATAATTATAGGTTCGCGCACTTCGACTCCGCTCAGTGTCCGAACCGGTGCCTCGACTGTTCTGAGTATCCGAACCGGTCGCTGAGCGGAGTCGAAGCGCCGGTTTGGCTTCAAATTTCACTTCAAATTTCCCGTCGGAATCAGTGGTGGTTTCACCGTGCGTAATTTCTTCCGCAGGTTCGCTCTGTGGGAAAGTTCCGCGTTTCCACCACGGTTGGTACGGATAAACCGCCTGGCGGTAAATCCGGTAAACAACTTTCGCATTGTCAATGTTCGCGCCTGAATATGCCATTGCTCTTCCTTTGGCAGTGATTTCTTCTTCAAGTTTGAACGTGTCCTTTACGTCGTCAAATTCCACTTCAAAACGCGGACGTTTGTATTCTTCGACACTGAAATAGTGCGAATCACCTTCTTCGTCTTCTTCTAAATAGAATTCTCCCGTCAAACCGGAAACGGGAAGGATGAATTCTCCCGAAACCGAACCGAATTCATTGGTTTTCAGTTCCAGGCTGGAAACTTCTTCATCATTCGGGTTGTAAAGCGTAATGCTCAGATTTTTATTGACAAGCACCTTTCTTTTGTCGTTTGCATCCAGTTCATAATAAATCGCTTTGAAATAAACCGTTTGCCCGGGACGGTAAATGGCGCGGTCGGTAAAGAATTGGATATACGCTTCGGGTTCTTTTTTAGTGTCGCGGTTATTGCGGTAATAATAATTCTGATAAGAAACATCCTCACCGTCCATTTTAAAGGTCAGATTCCGGTAACTGTTGTTGGAATAATTGACATCGGCCAAACCGAATTCATTGGTGGTTAAAGTTTTGACTTTGGATTCTTTTCCGCTTTTGTTTTCGTAAACGTTCACTTTTCTGTTGACAGCCGGAATCCCGCTTTCACGTTCGGTTACCAGGATTTCATTGTTCCGGAAAACAATGGAATAAGCCGAAACATCGATAATTTGGTATTGCAAAACAAAACCTTCCGGACCGGTTTGAAAATTAGCATTATTAGAAGCTAAGACCATATACCGCCCGGATTTCAGCGGATCTAATTTGGCGATGGTGGAATGTTGCTGGTAATCGTCAAAGGATTTCAGATTCATCTGGAATTCTTTTTCCTGCGGATAAGCCTGAAAGATTTCATTCAGTTTTTTCTGCTTGTCTTTGTCGGCGGCATTCTGGAATTCGTTAATTTTTTTTGAATCGCCATCATATTTCAACACTTTAAAATACAATTTATCCAGATTTTTATGTGAAACCACCATCGGTGTATTCAAATCGGAGGAAATATATTTTTCGATTTGAATTTGGAAATCAGGTGCAAGAATTTGTTTCTTCAAGGAATTGATGCTTTCGATGATTGCTGATTCCAGATATTTGGTTTGGATTTCATTCAACGCCGACAAGGCCTTTTCCGTTGCTTCTTTCTTTTTGTCAAAGGATTTGGGTTCTTCATTTTTAGATTGGTTCAAATGGAAATCCGCAATTTCATAGAGAATGTAAGCAGTATATTCGGCAGACGGATATTTTTTGGACAATTGCATTAATTCTGCTAAATATTCTTCCGAAGTTTTATTATTCGTTTCAAATTTCAACAATTCCAGCTGATTGTATAAATAAGCGTTCTGATGATTTTTTTGTGTATGGAATTGAATAAGAGATTTATAAATAAAAATTAAAAAATCTTTTCTATTAAATACTTTTTCTTTATCCGGATTTTGAGAAATAGATATTAATGAATCTAATAAAGAATGGTAAGCCTCACGTGCTATTTTACTGGAAAAAATAGAATCATAATATTGATTCTGAAGATAAAAAATTGCCCGGTGTGCCAATAAATCATATAAAGTAGGACGGAGGGATTCGGTTTCCCTGACTTTGTTCAGGATGTAATCCCATTTTGAAATCGGTTCATTTTGTAATTCTTTTTGGTTTTCAATGGATTGCAGATACAAATCCGAAGTTTTTTGCCGGAAAATATTTTCAGTCCAGAAACGGAAATCAGTCCCGGTACTTTCAGAAGTTTCGGTTCTTTCATTAATTTCCCATTGGTGTTGCCGGTAATAACTAAAATACAATTCCGCCAGCATCGATTGCAAAACCGATTTGTCCACGCCTTTGGCTTCCGAAATTTCTTTTTCAAAATTCTCAACAATCTGAATTTCAGTATTATCATCGTCCGAAGTAGCCATTGCGATTTTAGACTGATACAGCAAAGCACGGATGGCCTGCTGCGAATTTTTCTCTTTTTTTGCCTGCTGATAAATCAAATTCACAGCCGGCAAAACACTTTTCAGCATACCATTTTCTTCCTGTTTTTCGATTTCTTTCCATTTGGAATCGTAATCAAATTTCTTTTGTGCCATTGAAAATGAGAAAATTAGAATGATAATCAGTGAAAAATACTTTTTCATAACGGGAAATTTCTTATTAAGGATGCAATTTACAATAAAAAGGTTGGAAGCGGCGGCACTTTAAATTTAAGGTTTAACTTTGTGGAAATTAAATTTTAAATGAAAAAACTGCTTTTACTCTCTTTTGTAGCGATTTGTTTTATTTCCTGTCAGCTGACTGAACGCATTTATCTTTCCGAATCGGGCGCGGTGCGGTATGAAAATGAAGTTGATTTTTCCGATGTGTTGCCGATCGCGTATTCGGATAAGGACAAAGATTCGCTTCGCCAAATAGGGCAGTTTCCTGTTGATACCATCATGAGCTTTTCCGGAATGGAAAGTTTTATGAACGGCATGAAACAGGATTCGCTCAACGATGCCCAGAAAGAATTTATGAAGTCACTGGACAAAATGAAGGTGAGAATGGTAACCAATGACAATGTAGGAAAATTCGTTATTTTCCTCGAAGAAAAGGATATCGACAGCTTCAACGCTTATTTTGATGAAATTAAAACCGCGGCCGATGAATTGGAAAAAAAAGACAAGGCATCTGCTCAAGATATAACTGACAAAGGAATGTTCAACATACTTGAAATCAAATATAACGGGAAGAAATTTGAAAGGATTTCCAAAAACAAACCCATTTCTCCTGAAGAATGGAATGACAGTACAGCCCAGGCGGCAAGGCAAATGATGAGCATGTTCAATTACAAACTCGAATATCATTTTCCTAAAAGGATAAAATCGGCTTCTGTGGAAGGAGCGGCCTACACCCTGGACGGGAAAACGATGACACTTGAAATTCCTCTTATGGACGCGCTTGAACATCCTGAAAAATACAATTTTACCATCGAATTTGAATAAATGAGCATCTGGCGAGTTATTTTAGCAGTGGTTTTTCCTCCACTTTCCGTATTGGATAAAGGTTGCGGTTCCGTCCTTATCGTTGCCATCCTGACTATTTTAGGATGGATTCCGGGTGTGATCGCCGCATTGATTATTTTAAATAATCCGAACAGATGAATGTATGAAAGAGATCATATTTAAAGATTTGGGAATCGGGCAGGATTATCAGAAAACCTGGGATTTTCAGGAAAGACTTCTGGCGGAAAACCTGGCGGTAAAATCACGGAACCGGGAAAAAGAAAAAAACGGCCAAACCGGTTTGGAGCCGACTACCAATTATCTTTTATTTGTCGAACATCCGCATGTTTATACGCTGGGCAAAAGCGGCCACATTGAAAACCTGCTGGCCAGCCAGGATTTTTTATCTCAAATCAAAGCAACTTTTGTCAAAACCAACCGCGGCGGCGATATTACTTATCACGGGCCGGGACAATTGGTGGGTTATCCGGTCTTGGACCTGGATAACTTCAAACCCGACATTCATCTTTATATGCGGAACCTGGAAGAAGTCATCATTCGCACGATTACCGATTACGGGTTGAAAGGTGAACGTTCCAAAGGCGAAACCGGTGTCTGGCTCGATGTCGGGAAACCCTTTGCCAGAAAGATATGCGCCATGGGCGTGAAAGCTTCCCGCTGGGTAACCATGCATGGATTTGCACTGAATGTCAATACCGATTTAAAATATTTCGAATACATCATTCCCTGTGGAATCAAAGACAAAGCCGTGACTTCGCTCGAACGTGAATTGGGTGAAAAAATTCCTATGGATGAAGTGAAAGAAAAAGTGAAAAAATATTTCGGAGAAGTTTTTGATGCAAAAATCTTGGATTAAATCTTTTCTATAAACGCGATAAACAACTTCTGCAAATCCTCAAATCCGGCAAGGTTCAGCGTCTCCGCTTTGTCAAAGACATCATGATAATGACCGGGGCCGCCTAAAGTATAGGTGAAAAATGACGGCACACCTTTTTCATAAAACGGGCAATGGTCTGAATTACAGGCTTCACCACGTTTTTTGATTTGTTTTACATACTTATTTTTTGAATTGATTTCATTCAGCAAATCATATTCCCGGGTGAAAACCGAACTGTTCACAATTTGAATACCGTCTTCACCTGCGCCCATGATGTCAAAATTCAACAGGAATTTGATTTTTTTCAGATCAACCAACGGATTTTCCACAAAATAATTTGATCCAACCAATCCGGCTTCTTCGGCTGCAAAAGCAATGAAAACCATTGAATATTTGGGTTTGGTCTGACTGAAATATTTTGCAAGTTGCAAAAGAAAAGCCGTACCGCTGGCATTGTCACTCGCACCGGGAAAATAGATATTTCCGACTTTTCCCAGATGGTCAAAATGAGCGGTTACAACGATGAGGGAATCTTTATTTTTTCCTTCAATTCTACCGATTACATTTTTAGCTTTGAAATTGTCAATAAACTCACTTTCAATCTTGTAATTATCAATACTTAAACTTTTTCTATAATATCTTTCATCAATGAAAAATTCAGAAATACTATCCTGTGTCTGGGAAAGAGAAGCGGTAAATTTATCACCGGTAAAATAAAAAAAAGCACGGTTACGGTTTTCTTCGGGCTTGTAAAAAGTCGGCCAGTTTTTGTAATAGCGATTCAAAGAATCCACTTCGAATTTGTAGGGTGGAAAAACAATATGCCGCCCGGACTGTGCAACCATATCCCTTTGTATAAAATCAATCAGCATCTGTTCCGATTTCAGCGAAGCGGCAAAATCAGCCGGATTGAATTCATAGATTTCTTTCGGATGAAAATGCTGGCTTCTGGAGCCGGGTTTTACCAGAAAATCACTTCCATACTGTAATTCCTGACCGTTTAATTTTAATTCCGCATTTTTGATGACATTGATTGGCATCGTAAATTCCTGGAAATAAGAACCGTCAATTTTTTCCAATCCCAGTTTTTCAAATTCATTGGCAATGAATCCGGCGGATTTCCACATTCCGTCGTTCACATATCCGCGTCCGGCAAAGGATTGGGAAGTAAGTGTGTCAATGATGGATTTGGCATATCCGATTTCTGCATTTTGTGCAAAACAAAACGCTGAGAAAAGAAATAATATGATGGGTTTAAGTTTCAAAAACACTAAATTAAAATTCTACACAGATTCCTTTATGGTCGGATAATTTTTTATCAGTATTCCATTCATAAATATCAACTTTTGAATTTTTAAGGAAGTTTTCGTTGACAATGATATGATCAATACTTTCCTTCACTTTTTCAGTCAGATTAATCAAATTATTTTTCTGAAAACAATCAATGAATTTTTTCCGCCCGTCTTTTGTATAGTAATAATTATCACTAAAACTCATATTCAAATCACCTGCATAACAAAAGTTTCCTTTTTTGTGGAACTTATTGATGTCATTGATTTGCATATCAAGTTCAGAGTTGAAATTTTTGTCTCTATTGCCCAAAATCCCAACAATACTTCCGTAAACAATTAAACTGCCATTTGGAGTTTTGAATTCGGCACAACACGAAGTTGAATTATCATAGGTTTCAAAGGCGGACACAACCGGATATTTGGAAAAAATAACGACTCTCCTTTCCGTTTTTGAATAATTGCATGAGCCTGTCGCGGGCAGATTCTTTGTTTCTACTTTAAAGCCGTAATCATCCAATTCCAAGTGATTGTACTCAGTAAGAATTAAAATGTCAGCATTGATTGATTTTGTTTCTTTTAAAATCAAATTCGAAATCTTCCTCGTCTTTAAACGTTCAATGTTCCAAGTCGCAATTTTCATAACATTAAACCTTGAGCCTTGAAAGTTAACCGTTTATGGCTTCAACATTTTCCACTTTCCCGGGCATCATTTCTTTCAGCATGGTTTCAATCCCGTTTTTGAGGGTGATGGTCGAAGACGGACAGCCTGAGCACGCACCCTGCAACAGCATCCTGGCGGTTTTGGTTTCTTCCTCGAATTCGATTAATTCAATATTCCCGCCATCACCTGCGACTGCGGGCTGAATGTATTCGGTGATGATATCTTTGATTTCTAATTCGACGTCGGAATATTCTTTTGCAGGAGTTTCCTCGGTCACCTGATTGTGTACAGGTACATAATTTTCAGTAACGATTTCCTTTCCGGATTGCAAATATTCCAGGATGAAATAGCGTAATTCCAGGGAGATTTCATTCCAGGTTACTTCAGGTGACTTGGTAACCGAAACATAATTTTCACTAATGAAAACTTCTTTTACATAAGGAAATTGGAAAAGCTCACTGGCCAGCGGGATGTCGTTTGCATACTCAACGGATTTGGCTTCAGCAATGCCTTTATACAGCATTTTATTGCTCGCAAACTTCATCACTGCCGGATTCGGTGTATAATCAATATATAAAGTAAACGGGTCATCTTTTTGCCGGCGGATTAAAATGGTTTGTTCTTCCAAATGTTTGTTGACCAACTCTTTAATTTCATCGGCGACCATTTCCCATTCGATTCCTTCTGTTTTCTGTACGGCCACGAAGTTTGCCGTTATATAAACTTTTAATACAAAGGGGAATTGCAGTAATTCCTGTGCCATAGGAGAATCGGAAGCTGCGTCGTTTTTATCTAATTCCAATGCACCGGCCGTCAGGGTTTCATCACAAACAAATTTCAGGATGTGCGGATTGGGCGTGTTGTCTATATAAACTCTCATCATGCTACAAAAGTACTTCATCTTTCCTTATATTTACCCGAAATTGATAGTTTAATTTTATGGCATTGGTAAGAGATTTATTAGGAAATAAACCCCGGTTCGGGGAAAATTGTTTTTTGGCCGAAACGGCTGTAATCATCGGTGATGTGGAAATGGGGAACGATTGCAGTATCTGGTACAACGCGGTTTTGCGCGGCGATGTGAATTTCATCAAAATGGGAAACAAGGTAAACATCCAGGACAACGCGATGGTTCACTGTACCTACCAGAAATTCCCGACGACAATCGGGAACAATGTTTCGGTCGGACATAACGCGATCGTCCATGGCTGTACAATTCACGACAATGTCCTGATAGGCATGGGCGCCATTGTGATGGATGATTGTGTCGTGGAGCCTTACAGTATTGTGGCTGCTGGAGCGGTCGTCACGCAGGGGACACATATTCGGGAAGGTGAGCTTTGGGCGGGAATTCCCGCGAAAAAAATCGGGATGGTTTCACAAAACCTGAAAGAAGGCGAAATCGAACGCATCGCCAATAATTATGTGAAATACAGCGGATGGTATAAGTGACTTTGGAAAATAAAATACAACGTAGAATCTACATGAGGTTCACACAGAGTTAAGATAATAAGGTTTATTCTATATACGAGTTCTTGAGCTACTAAGGAAATAAGGTTTGAACAGACTTTAATTCAAAACCATGATTAACAATTTCCCCAGCGAACTTCGAATCTCAAATTTCAGGAATTATCGTATTTTTGAAGCCGGTTTCCCGTTTAATTCAAAACCCGAAACACAAAACACAGCACCATGTCAGAAATAATAGATAAGAAAGAGTTCGATATCCGGAAAGATATTTATAAACCTGTAAACGCCATCCGTGTGGTAACGGCCGCCTCGCTGTTTGACGGCCACGACGCCGCTATCAATATCATGCGCCGAATGATCCAGCGCACAGGCGTAGAGGTTATACATCTCGGTCACGACCGGAGCGTGGAAGAAGTGGTGGATACTGCGATTCAGGAAGATGCGCAGGCGATTGCTATGACTTCGTACCAGGGCGGCCATAATGAATATTTCAAATATATGTACGACCTGCTCCGGGAAAAAGGAGCTGGGCATATCAAAATTTTTGGCGGCGGTGGCGGTGTGATTCTTCCTTCGGAAATCAGGGATTTGATGGATTACGGAATTTGTCGGATTTATTCGCCCGATGACGGACGTGATTTGGGGTTGCAGGGAATGATCAACGATCTGGTGATGAAATCCGATTTCCCGACCGGGGACAAACTGACGCAGGAAATGATTGATTCACTGGAAGAAAAAGACAACCATCACCTGGCGCAGACGATTTCCGCCTTTGAAAATAATCTGGAACAATATGAGTCTTTTTTCAATGAAGTCAAAAAGAAAGCGGATGAGAAACATCCGCCGATTCTGGGAATGACCGGAACGGGCGGAGCCGGAAAATCTTCTTTGGCGGACGAACTGGTTCGGCGATATTTGCTGGATTTCCCTGATAAAACCATCGGAATTATATCGGTTGACCCGACCAAGCGTAAAACAGGCGGAGCGCTTTTGGGTGATAGAATCCGTATGAACTCCATCAACAACCCGAGAGTTTATATGCGTTCCATGGCAACACGCCAGGAAAATTCTTCGATTTCCAAACATATCGCACCGGCTTTGGATGTGCTGAAAGCCGCCGGATTTGACCTGATCATTCTGGAAACTTCCGGGATTGGGCAATCGGGAGCCGAAGTGATGGAATACGCCGATGTCCCTTTGTACGTGATGACGCCGGAATATGGTGCTGCTACGCAATTGGAAAAAATAGACATGCTGGATTTTGCGGATATTGTGGCAATCAATAAATTCGACAAAAAAGGTGCGGAAGATGCTTTGCGCGACGTGAAAAAGCAGTACCAGCGCAACCATGAACGTTTCAATGAATCGCCTGACAAAATGCCGGTTTATCCGACACGTGCTTCACAATTCAATGATGCCGGAACCAATCAGCTGTACAAAGCCTTGATGGATAAATTAGATGACTTTTCCGAAGGAAATTTCGGATCGAATCTGGCGTTTGACAAAGTGGCCAAAGAACAGGTAACGGCGGTCATTCCTCCGAAACGGATTCGTTATTTGTCCGAGATTGTGGAGAATAATCATGCTTATGACAACTGGGCAAATGAGCAATCAAAGCTGGCACAGGAAGTTTATGCTTTGGATGTTTCGATTAAAATTTTAAGTAATAAAGATAAACATTCTGATTTAGAGGAAATTAAAAATAAAAAATCAGAACGAATTACGCCTGATAACAAAATCTTGATTCAGAATTGGGAAGAAAAGAAGAAACGATATTCAGACGAGGTTTATTCGTTCAAAGTCCGTGACAAAGAAATTAAAATCCAGACACATACAGAATCGCTTTCGCATTTGCAGATCCCGAAAGTTTCCTTACCGAGATATGAAGCCTGGGGCGACATCCTGAAATGGAGTTTACAGGAAAACGTACCGGGAGAATTTCCTTACACGGCGGGAATTTATCCGTTCAAAAGAACCGGGGAAGACCCGACGCGGATGTTTGCCGGAGAAGGCGGCCCGGAAAGAACCAACCGCCGTTTTCATTATGTGAGCTTGGGGATGCCTGCCGCACGTTTGTCCACCGCTTTTGACAGTGTGACGCTTTACGGACAAGACCCTGCGACACGTCCCGATATCTACGGGAAAATTGGGAATGCAGGTGTTTCCATCGCGACTTTGGATGATGCGAAAAAACTTTATTCCGGATTTGATTTGTGTGCGCCAACCACTTCGGTTTCGATGACGATTAATGGCCCTGCGCCGATGTTGCTCGGATTCTTTATGAATGCCGCGGTTGACCAGCAATGCGAGCGGTACATAAAAGAAAACAACCTGGAGGCCAAAGTGGAAGCCCGTTTAAAAGAAAAATTTGACGATAAAGGTTTGAAACGTCCCGAATATAACGGAGAGCTTCCCGAAGGAAATGAAGGTTTGGGCTTGATGCTGCTCGGTTTAACGGGCGATGAAGTTTTACCCGCCGATGTGTATGCGGAAATCAAAACAAGAACTTTATCTACCGTTCGCGGAACGGTTCAGGCCGATATTCTGAAAGAAGACCAGGCGCAGAATACCTGTATTTTCTCGACTGAATTTGCGCTTCGCCTGATGGGTGATGTTCAGCAATATTTCATTGATAAAAAAGTACGGAATTTCTATTCGGTTTCCATTTCGGGGTATCATATCGCGGAAGCAGGCGCCAACCCGATTTCTCAATTGGCATTTACGCTGGCAAACGGATTTACCTATGTGGAATACTATCTGTCGAGAGGAATGCATATTGATGATTTCGCTCCGAATTTATCCTTCTTTTTCTCGAATGGAATTGACCCGGAATATGCCGTAATCGGACGTGTGGCACGCAGAATCTGGGCCAAGGCGATGAAGCATAAATACGGTGGAAATGAACGTTCACAAATGCTGAAATACCATATCCAGACTTCAGGCCGCTCACTTCACGCGCAGGAAATTGCGTTTAACGACATCCGTACAACTTTACAGGCATTATATGCAATTTATGACAACTGTAATTCACTGCATACCAATGCGTATGATGAAGCGATTACAACACCGACCGAGGAATCGGTTCGCAGAGCGATGGCGATTCAGCTGATTATCAATAAAGAATTAGGATTGGCAAAAAATGAAAATCCGATTCAGGGTTCATTTATCATAGAAGAATTAACTGATTTGGTGGAAGAAGCAGTTTATGCGGAATTTGATCGTCTGACCGACAGGGGAGGCGTACTCGGAGCAATGGAAACCATGTACCAGCGCGGGAAAATCCAGGATGAAAGTATTTATTATGAACACCTGAAACATACCGGGGAATTCCCGATTATCGGCGTGAATACTTTCCTGGGTTCGGACGGTTCACCAACGATGCTGCCCAAAGAAGTCATCCGTTCAACCGAAGAAGAAAAGCAATACCAGATTGAGGCGGTGAAGAATTATCAGGTTTCAAATCAGGAACATTCCAAAGAAAGTTTAGGCAAACTAAATGAAGTGGCGCTAAACAATGGAAACTTGTTTGAGCAGATCATGGAGGCGGTGAAAGTGAATTCGTTGGGTGAAATTACCAATTCGCTTTTCAATGTAGGAGGGAAGTACAGGAGGAATATGTAAGCCCGATAAATTACTTTGAAACAGATATTAAGTCATCATTTAAGGGTAAATAAAAATTCCTCATTCCCGAGACGGAAAATGAGGAATTCACTATGAAACAAAATATTTGAGGTAAAAATTTTTGTTAATCAAACTTTGTCAAAATTTTCTTCGCGTGCATAGAATTTTGACAAAGTTTCCTAAGAATTATCTTATTAATTCGCATCGATTACATCGCCGGAACCGCTTGATTTCGCGTTGACGCTTTGCGGATTTCCTTTGTAATAAATATCACCGGAACCGGCTACAGCGGCTTTCAGGTTTCCGTTTGAAGTCACTTCAACGTCTCCTGAACCGGAAACGCCGACTTGTACATCGTTTGCTTTTAACCCGAAAGCATTTACGTCACCCGAGCCGGAAATACCTATTTCCAGGTTATCGGCGTTTCCGTTTAGCTTAATATTTCCCGAACCGGAAATTCCCGCGGTTATATTTTTCGCCGAAACTTTCAGGTCTAAATCACCCGAGCCGCTCAGGCCGGCATTAAAACTGTCCGCTTTCTGAATTCCTTCGGTCGTGATATTCCCTGAACCGCTTAACCCGATTGATTTCAGGTTTTTTGCACTGAATGTAATGGTTATGTTTCTGTTGCTTCTGAAATTGAAGCCGGGTTTCTGTTTCAAAACCAAAGTGGAGCCGTTTACTTTTACTTCAATTTTTTCAAGGATGTTGGATTCGCCTTCCAGCTTTATGTTCCCGTCCTGCGCGCCGTCTTTGATAATCACATCAAAGGCTCCGGCGGATTCTACCGCGTCGAAATTACCGCTTACTTTACGGATTTCAGAAGTCATTTTCCCGTTTCCTTTCACCGTTTCCTGGGCGCAGGAAATAAGGAAGATAAACGAAA
>Ga0206107_1000057_pt1 | contig 122183 bp, 113 predicted proteins | sample 2B0metagenome_FD_148652 | JGI IMG/M metagenome (GOLD analysis project Ga0206107, IMG submission 148652) | Enriched microbial communities from leaf-cutter ant dump, University of Wisconsin, Madison, United States - 2B0 | ecosystem: Environmental > Terrestrial > Nest > Insects nest > Nest dump...
GGTTTCTTTACGGGCATAGGTACTTGAAAATAACCAGGCTAAAACGAGCGCAACCCAGATTAACAGGCCGCCGAGGATCAACGAATGGGATAGCTTGGGCAGTAAAAGAATGCTGCCATGCAAGCGGGATTTTTGATGTTCTACTGCCTGCGTTCGAAATAAATCATTCATGCAGAATAAATTCCTTCCTGGTTCTAAAGCTTACTTGTTCCCGGTTTAGTTGTTGTTATGGCTGTCCTGGAACAGTTCCATAATTCCGTTCGGTTTAAGCTTTCCACTTTTTATATTATTGATTCCTTAATGCTACATTATGACCTTTATATAGGTCAATATGTATTTTATATAGCGTGGATTGATCATTTGCGCCCTTCCAGAATTCGCAGTTTTATCGGGGGATTCTGTGGATATTTCGGCGGCGTTTGGAAAATCAGTGAAATTGAGGCGCACGGAGCTGGATATGAGCCAGGAGGCCCTGGCTAACCAGGCGGGTTTGGCGCGTTCTTTCCTTTCTGCTATTGAACGGGGTGTAAGCCAGGCAAGTACGGGAACTGTATGGCGGCTTGCCTGTAACTTGCAGTGCAAGCCCTCCGATTTATGGCAGACGGCAGAGATGCTTTATGCCGCGCGAATGACAAGTATTAAAAAAATAAAAACAGAGACGCCTTACCTGTGAAAATAAAAAGCTTCGTATAGTTGGTTTACCTATACAGACTTTTTATTTCCGGCAGTTTATTTTTTTAATATAAATGCATCCCTTATTTTCCATTCGGGGGCGTCCTGGTCTTTCCTTTCAATCCATAAAGGGCGCTTGCTTTTGGGGTTGGCGATCCAGCGTTGGGGAACGGCGTCTGTGCCTATCATGTAACCGTGCAGGTTGCCGTCTTTATCGAGGCGGAAGCGTAAGAAACCTTTAAAGCCCTGGTGTGCAATGGGGGAAAACCCATTATTGGCTAAGCCGCCAAAGAGTGATACGAGGGTAAAATAAAATCCGAATAATACCCCACCTATAAACGTGCCTCCTGCAAAGATGACCAGGCCTTTTAGATAAGGATTAAGTTCGTAGTAACTGGAGAGCCAGAAAAGTATGGCGGCGGTCAATACGTGGATCATGCCGTAGAAAAATCCGAAAATACCGGCGTGCCAGCCATCTTCATGGGCGATGGAGCCACAGAGTATCAGTAGCACCAGGTGCACACAAAATGCGAGTGGGCTGAAAAAGAGGGCTTTAAACCACAGGCAGAGGAAATCGTACAAGGGTTCTTTGCCGATTTGGCTGGCGTGTACGAAACCATCTGCGGTAAATGCGTAGCTGAACACAAAACTGTTGCAGTAGACGGCGAGCAGGTAAAGCGCACCCAGCAGCAAGGGAAACATGACATTACCTTTGAGAAGGCCGCTACCCAATTCTGCCAGGCGTTGCCAGCAGCGGCCAGGTAGCCCACCCTCAACCTTGTCGGCAAAAAGGCCAAACAGGGATGCAGGTTTGAACAGGGCAATCAAATTCCAGAGGCTCAGGAAACGGCTGCGCGTACGACCTGGGTAGCTCGCCTGATGGTAATACTGGCGTTGATTGGCATCTGCTTGTTTGCCTTTTTGCAAACCGACGCAGATGCGGTGCTCCAGGTCGGAGGTCATGGCGCTTTGGTCATTAACCCGGTCGAGCACCTTGGGCGTAACAATGCGTTTGGCATGGGTCGGGTGTAAAAAAGCCCCGCCAGTACCACATGTTACGAGCATATCTTCATAATCCAGGTTAGCTCCGCTAGTGGCTGATTCACGTACATAATGGTGCAGGTCACCTGCCAGTCGAAGGCGGATTTTGATGTCATTTGCAATAAATTTGGCTTCCAGGCGCTGGTAGCGTTTGGGGTAGCCTTCACCCGCAGCATCGCCGAGCGGACGGGTCCAAAAGGGTTCAGGGTAAAGCAGGATAATATTATCGCCGGGCTTTATAAGCGCCTCTTCATTGCCTTGCGGGGAGGCAAGCAATTTTAGTATGGACTCATATTGGGTGCGATCTATATCCCCAACCAGGGCAAAATCCAGTCCCAACAACCACCAGCCGTGGGGCAGGCGCGTAACAAAATAGCTGCGATTTTGGGGGGTATAGGCCTGCAGGAAGTGGTTTTGGTAATCGCCGACAAAATGGCGGCTAAAGCTGGAAATATTATCGAACCAGTCATGGTTTTGGGGAATGGACAAGACGGTCAGGGGCGAAGGTCTTTCGTCTGGCTTTGCCGCTTCCCACATTTCAGTGAAACGATATTGATACTCTTCCGTACTGGCACCGGGATAGGCCAGGTCTCCCCCCAGCACTAACAAACGGCTGGCCGGTAGCAGATCACCTATTTGAGGGTCTGTGCTAAGTCCTTCGGCATAGCCCACTTCAAGATGAGGTGATTGCATGGCGCGTGCCACTGTATAACTGGCATTGCCGCCATCACCACTGTCTGACATGAAATCCCACCAGAAGTCCTTTTGGCTGTATCCGTGGGACTGGTCCACGACCTTAAGGTCGGTGGAGAAAAGTTCGCGGCGGTCAAAGTTGCGGATAAAATCGGCGGTGGCCACCATCTCCTTGGCTGATCGCATCAGCACTATGGGATTGTACCAGGCCACCGGCCAGCGCTTGTGGGGTGGTTCGTTAATGCCGAATTTATACGTTGCCACGATCTTCTCCTTTATTGTGTGGATACCCTTGATGTGCCGACCAGTGTAGCACCAGATGCTGTTTATGGCGCCCTGGATTATTTGCCGCTGCTTTTAATACAAAGTGCCAAGCTTTTGACTTCTTATTTTTATGTGGGTCTAACCCATTGAAAAATAATAAATAAATTTCTTGGCATTGCCTTTGCTGAATCCCTGGTAATCGATCAATCCGGCGTTAGTTGTTTGACGCTGACTATTACGAGGGCTGAGCCCATGGCGGGCATGCAAACTATTCCAACCGGTAAGAGACCTTTGCAACTGGTTCCCCCAAGGGGACTGGATGCACCTGCTGAGGCTGCCTTCAGCGATAAGGGCCAGGATTTAAAAAGCGCCTTTGACCTCTTTAACGAAATGTCGCAGCAGCTGACAGATTCCTATTTCATGTTGGAAAACCGCGTTGCCGAACTCAACCAGGAATTAAGCACTGTTGCCGACCAGCGTATGCAGGAACTGGCAGAAAAAGAAAAGATCGCCAACCGTCTGGAAAACCTGCTCAATTTTTTACCCGGTGGTGTGGTAGTACTGGATTCGTCCGGCCGTATTTCTGAATGTAACCCGGCAGCCATTGATCTGTTGGGTGAGCCATTACAAGGTGAACTCTGGCGGGACGTTATTGTACGGTCTTTTGCGCCGCGCCAGGATGATGGTCATGAGGTGTCGTTGCGCGATGGTCGTCGCATCAGTATTTCCACCCGAAACCAGGGCGAAGACGGACAGATTATTTTGCTCACTGACCAAACCGAAACCCGTCGCCTGCAAAGCCAACTAAGTCGCCATGAGCGCTTATCTGCACTGGGCAAAATGATGAGCGCATTGGCACATCAAATTCGCACGCCCTTATCTGCGGCCATGTTGTATGCGGGACATTTGTGCAACAGCAAGCTGGACGATGAAAAGCGCCACCAGTTTTCTGAAAAAATTTGTAATCGCTTGAATAATATTGAACGCCAGGTTCAAGACATGCTGGTGTTTGCGAAAGGCGAATTGCCCTTGAAAGATGTCATCACGCTAAATGAGCTGGAGCAAGCCCTTGCTGAAGCTATGGAAGTACCTTTGATGACGACGGAATCCTTGTGCACATGGCGAAATGATTGTCCTGACCAGGTTATCCAATGCAATCGCGAAGCCTTGATCGGCGCTTTATTAAATCTTGTTAATAACGCTATCCAGGCGGTAGAACGCAAGGCGCGTTTGCGTATTACCTTTACCTTAACGCAGCCGCAGAATGTCGGTGAAGCTGCGCAGTTAATGATTGCGGTATGCGACGCCGGCCCCGGTATTGCGCCTGAATTATTACCTAACCTGGGTGATTTGTTCGTCACCACCAAAGCGCAAGGCACAGGCCTTGGCCTGGCGGTTGTTAAAGCAGTAGCGCGCGCGCATCGCGGTAATTTCAGTTTGCAATCCACCCAGGGGCAGGGCACTTGCGCCAGCCTCTTTATGCCTTTCGCACCAAACACCGTAAATCGGTAGGAGAACATACATGGCACTTTCAGCCCTGGCGATGAATTCACAATATGATGCGGCAAATGCTGCGATAAAGATTTTGGTTGTCGAAGACGACAGCAATTTGCGCGAGGCATTGAGCGAAACCTTGCAACTGGCGGATTACGCTGTGATTACCGCCACCAGTGCGGAGGATGCGCTTAAGAAACTAGCCGAATACGACGATGTGCGCATGATTATTTCTGATGTAAATATGGGTGCAATGAGCGGCCATGATTTGTTGCGCGAAGTTAAAAATAACTATCCCCATATCCCCATGATGTTGATTACTGCCTATGCCAGTATCAGCCAATCGGTAGACGCCATTAAAAACGGTGCTGTCGATTATCTGGTAAAACCTTTTGCACCTAATGTGCTGGTTGAAACCATGGCGCGCCATTTAGGTGTTGCGCAAATCCAGGGCGACGAACCTGTTGCCCATGCGCCTTCCAGCCGACAATTATTGCAATTGGCGCAGCGTGTTGCGAAGTCAGAATCCACAGTGTTGATTGTGGGCGAATCGGGAACAGGTAAAGAAGTGTTGGCTCGCTATATCCACAACCATTCACCTCGCTCGAACCAGCCTTTTATTGCTATTAACTGTGCCGCTATTCCCGAAAATATGTTGGAAGCCATGTTATTCGGTCACGAAAAAGGCGCTTACACCGGTGCCCATACCAGCGCGCCCGGAAAATTCGAACAAGCAAACGGCGGCACTTTATTGCTTGATGAAATTTCAGAAATGGATATAGGCCTGCAAGCAAAATTATTGCGGGTGTTGCAGGAGCGTGAAGTGGAGCGTCTTGGCGGACGAAAAACTATCAAGCTGGATGTACGTGTGATTGCCACATCTAACCGCGATATGCGTGAGCGGGTGGTTGCCGGTAAATTCCGTGAAGACTTGTATTACCGCTTAAGTGTGTTGCCCTTGCAATGGGCACCCTTGCGCGACCGCCTGGAAGATATAGTGCCGCTTGCACAGAAAATCTTGCAAAAACATGCGCAAAAACAAAATCGCCACGGCGTAAGTTTAACCATGGCGGCGCAACAGGCGTTATTAAGCTATTCCTGGCCGGGTAATGTACGCGAGCTGGACAACATCATGCAACGCGCGTTGATTTTACAAATCGGCAGTGCCATTGATGCCGTTGATTTAGGGTTGGATGCCGGCAATATCTACAGCCAAAAGCCTAACCTCATGGAGGCCGCCATGTACTATCAAACGCATCAGCCCTATGTTGCGCGTGACCACCAGAATGTGCACGCTGCGCGTGAATTTGCGCAGGATTTATCCGTACCCCATTACAGCGGCGACAATATCGCACTCATCAGTTCGACACCTTATGTACCCAATCCTGCATTGGGTACAGATTTAAAGCAGCGTGAATACGAAATTATTATGGAGACCTTGCGCAAAGAAGGCGGCAGCCGTAAAAACACCGCCGAACGCTTGGGAATCAGTGCGCGCACCTTGCGCTACAAAATGGCACGTTTGCGCGAAGAGGGTTTTGAAATTACCGAGTAAAGCCTTGTAAAAGTTGGAATAATGGTGGGTTCTACGCTATAAAAACCTTATTCCTTTCTTGCAAGCAAGGTTTTCAATGACATTGTTTCGTGATTTGTTTTTCCTATGGCCCAAGCTATGGCCTTGCGTGCTTGTTATGTGGTTATCGGCAGGCACAGTATCCTTGGCAGATGAACCTTTGGATGTTGCAATCACAGGCTCAGGGCAAGCGCGAGGTGAAGAGTCAGCAGGTTTCTATGAGCAGTTATTGAAACTATCCCTGGAGAAAACCCGTGCGAGTGACGGTGACTTTGTTATTACCCACAATAATCACGGCGGCGGCATTGCGCGTGATCGGGCGATCTTGATTGCGGGGGCAGGTATTGATGTGATGTGGGCATCGGCCACCAGGGAGCGTCAGCAGCAAATGCGCATGGTGCCTGTTGATTTATTGAAAAACCTTAATAATTACCGCGTCTTGCTGATCAATAAAGATGACCAGTCAACATTCGCCCATGTAAAAACGCTTGGCGATTTAAAAAAGTTCAAGGTGGGTTCGGGAGAGCACTGGACTGATGGCATTATTTTTAAAGACAACGGTTTTAATGTAGCACTTACGTCAAGTTACACCGGCTTATTTAAAATGCTCGCTGCACGACGGTTTCAATTTATATCGCGAGGTTTGCATGAAATAGGTTTTGATACTGAAGAATACAAAGAGTTTGGGTTAATCCAGGAGCAGACCTTATTACTCAAATACGATGTACCTATAGGCTACTGTTTTTTTGTCAATAAAAATAATATTCAGCTTGCCGATAGAATTGAACGCGGCCTGCGTATCGCCCAGCAAGACGGCTCTTTTGACCAACTGTTTTATCAGGTGTCCAGCTTCAAACAGGGAGCTGAATTACTGAAAGAATCCCACCGCCGGGTTTTGGAGCTTAAAAACACCAAGATATAGGTGTCAGTACAAGGCCCGGAAAGACCGCAGATTGAGATCTATGCCCAGGACACTAGCCATTACATAGGAGACTTATTTAATGATCGGGGTATAGTTAAAATCAAACTCCGAAATTTCTCGCGCCAGACGGCGCTCCTCCCATTTTATTTCCAGTTTTCTCCTGCATTCCATATTGGCTTTAATTTTACTGTGCTTTGTCTTTGCGTTGGCTGCATCCAGTAAAAATGCCGACATAGCCTGTTCAATAACGTCTGATTCATGTTGGGGTAATGCCAGGTTCATCGCTCGTCTCCGCCGGGTTGACCTGTGTGAAAATTAAGCCACAGGCATGACATTTTGATGAAAGAAACCCCTGTTTTTTCAGTGACTTTACCGGTGTTTTAGTGGGCTGTAGGTGAAGCTTTGCCGTGCGGCAATTTTTGGCCTGCTTTGTGCAATATGCTCTCTAACAATTCAGCATGCCAAATTTTTGTCGCAGCTGTAATACACGCAAAAAGCTTTGCAGTTTATTCACAGGAGAAACCCATGACAGATCGTGTCGATATCAACCGTCTTCTTGGTGAAATGCGCAGTCTCAAATCGCAAACACAAGTCTTTCAACGTCCGTCGATAAATGGTGATGTGGCGATTAACCGCGGCCTGAACAACCTGCAAGTCGAAACCGCCAATAAGGTTCCCAGTTTTGGTGACCTTATGACCAAGGCCATTAACAATGTGAATGAAGTGCAACAAAAATCCAGCTCTATGGCAGATGCTTACGAGCGCGGTGTAGCCGGGGTGGATATTACCGACGTTATGATTGCCTCACAAAAAGCCTCGGTGTCGTTTCAGGCCATGGTGCAAGTGCGAAACAAACTGGTTGAAGCTTACAAAGACGTAATGAGTATGCCTATTTAACAGTAATTGAGTTGTGTTGTTTTTCGCCGTTCCGGCATGACTAATCCATAAGCAGTTAGCAAAAGGTTTTTAATATGGACACTACCGCAGATGCCTCCAACCTCCCCGCAAGAGCCAAGGGTCGCGCTGGCGATTTGGCAGAAGGTTTCAGCAGCCTGAATCTATTCCGCCAGATCGGCCTTATGATTGCCCTGGCGGCGAGTGTTGCTATAGGGTTTGCGGTAGTGCTCTGGACCCAGGGCGAGGACTATCGTCCGCTGATGGGGCGCATGGACAACCTTGACGCTGCCAGCGTAGCCCAGGTACTCGAACAAAATCGCATTAAGTTCAAAATGGATACCAACACAGGTGCGATCCTGGTTGCGGCAGATGATGTTTACTCAGCGCGTTTGAAACTTGCTGAGGTAGGCTTGCCTAACAGCAAGACTCCCGGTTTTGAGCTGATGGATAAAGAGCAGCCATTGGGTACTAGCCAATTTATTGAGAGCACGCGCTATCAACGCAGTATAGAAGGTGAACTGGCGCGCACCATCACCAGTATCAGCAGTATCCGCAGCGCACGCGTGCACCTTGCCTTACCGAAAAAAACCGTATTCGTGCGCGATGCCTCCAAACCCACCGCATCGGTATTTGTCGAAATCTTTGCCGGACGCAGCGTTGAGCCTGCGCAGGTGAAAGCCATTATGAACCTGGTGGCATCCAGCGTGCCTGATTTGAAAATGGCAGACGTGACAGTGGTTGACCAACACGGCGATTTGATTTCCACCGGTGAAGACAGCCAGGATTTACTCATGGCCACCAAACAGCACGATTACGCCAAAACGGTTGAAGAATCCATGATGAAGCGTATCAGCGGCATCCTTGAACCTGTGGTCGGCAATGGCAAATTCCGCACCCAGGTAAGCGCCGATATAGATTTCACTGCAGTAGAGCAAGCTGCTGAAACCTTTAACCCGGATTTACCCGCCGTGCGCAGTGAACAGAAACTGATTGAATCCAAGGCAGCAGGTGATAATGCCGCTGGCATTCCCGGCGCGCTCACTAATCAACCGCCCGGCACGGCGCAAGCGCCGGAGCAGGCAACGCCGGAGGAAGGCCAGGCCGCAGCGCCCAAGCCGGCCACCAATAACCGCGAACAATCTACCCGTAATTTTGAACTGGATCGCACTGTCAGCTATACCAAACATCAGCAAGGTACCCTGAAACGTTTGACGGTTGCGGTTGTTGTTGACGATAAGGTGGTTAAAAATGAAGACGGCACTGAATCTCATCAGCCGTGGAGTGCCAACGAGCTGGAGCGTTTAGCTATACTGGTACGGGATTCGGTAGGTTACTCCGCTGTGCGCGGCGACAGTGTAAACGTATTGAATGCGCCTTTTACCGCGCGCCTCGAATTACCTGAAACAGAAATACCCTCAACGCCTGTATGGGAAACCTGGTTGCTGAAATACGGCAAACACCTGGCCGGCGTATTGATCGTCCTGATTCTGGTGTTTGGTTTGTTGCGGCCGGTCTTTAAAAGCCTGGCGCGTAACGGCGGCAGCCTTGCCGAACAGGAAGAGGCGCGTCAGCTAGCTGCGCTTGAAGCTGCCGGTTTGGGCGGTATGGAAGGTGTGTCCGACGAAACCGTTACCCTTTCTGGCGGCAGCGCGCTATTGTTAGGTGGCCCGGAGCAAGGCTATGAACAGCAGCTCAACGCCATCAAAGGTTTGATTGCAGATGACCCTGGCCGTGTGGCACAAGTCGTTAAAAAGTGGGTCAATCAAGGTGAATAACAGCTATGGCTACTACCGATAAAGCGGTTGAAAAAACCAAATCCAAGCTGCGTCCCGTGGACCAGGCCGCTATTTTGCTGATGTCACTGGGCGAGCAGGATGCGGCCGAAATCCTTAAACATATGGGGCCTAAGGAAGTGCAGCGCATAGGTGCAGCCATGACCCAGTTGAGCAACGTTCAACAAGCTGATGTGCAAGCGGTCATGGGGACTTTTTTGGATGAGGTGCGCACGCTGACCGGTTTAGGTGTAGGTGCCGACGGTTATATCCGTAAAATGCTGGTGACAGCGCTGGGTGAAGATAAAGCCAACGGCCTGATTGACCGTATTCTCCTGGGTGGTAATACCACAGGCCTGGATACACTCAAATGGATGGAAGCGCGTTCAGTTGCCGATATTATCCGTAATGAACATCCTCAGATCCAGGCCATTGTTATTGCATACCTGGATGCCGACCAGGCTGCCGAGATTTTGACGTATTTCCCTGAAAAAGTCCGCCTGGATATTATGATGCGTGTGGCTTCCCTGGATACCGTCCAACCCAGCGCCTTGCAGGAGCTTAACGATATCCTCGAAAAACAATTCTCTGGTAATGCGGCTTCACAAACCAAAGCCATGGGCGGTTACAAGGTTGCAGCAGAAATCATGAATAACCTGGACGGTTCCATTGAAGCGGATTTGATGGATTCCATCAAAGAAGTAGACGAAGACATGGGCAACCAGATCCAGGATCTTATGTTTGTCTTCGAAAACCTCAAAGACGTGGAAGACCGTGGAATCCAGGCGCTGTTGCGCGAAGTATCCTCCGAAGTACTTATTGTTGCGCTTAAAGGTGCGGACGACGAACTCAAGGAAAAAATCTTCAAAAATATGTCCAAACGCGCTGCCGAGCTCTTGCGCGACGATCTGGAAACCAAGCCGCCGATGCGTTTGGCCGATGTGGAAGCTGCGCAAAAAGAAATCCTTACCACGGCGCGCCGTATGGCAGATTCAGGCGAAATTATGCTGGGCGGCGGTGGTGAGGCCATGATTTAATTCAGTAACAGCGGCTCACAGGAATCATTATGACGTCGAAATCCATGCCTGGTCGCATTCCCGCCGAAGATCTTGGCGATGTAACATCCTGGATGCTGCCACCGGTTGATGACAGTGGCAGGGTTTTGTCCAGCGCTGAGCGCGAAGCGCGTTTACGCCGCGAAAAAATGCTGAGCCAGGGTAAAGAAAAAATAGAAGATATTGAAATTCCCGCACCGCAAACCACCGGTATGACCGCGCAGGAAATGCAGGATATTTTTGATGCTGCTGAAAAAGATGGCTTTGTACAAGGCCATGCAAAAGGCCTTGAACAAGGCAAGGCAGAGGGGTATGAAGCCGGTCGCCAACAAGGCTTAATGGAAATGCGCGCACAACTCACGCTGGAGCAACAGCGTTTTCATCACCTCGCCAATGCTTTATTGAATCCACTTACAGAACAGGATAATGACATTGAGCATATGCTGCTGGATGTCATCTGCTCACTGACGCAAAGTGTTATCCAGCGTGAACTGGTGACTGATTCATCACATATTTTATCGCTGGTAAAAACGGCTGTAGATGCTTTGCCGGTAGGCAGCAAAAATATCCGTATCAGCTTAAATCCCAATGATTTGACGGCAATAGAAACCTACGCCGCAGAGCAGCAACTGGACTGGAAATTTGTGGCTGATCCGCAACTGCAAGCCGGTGGCTGCAAAATAGAAACCCCGGAAAGCCGCGTGGATTTTTCAGTCTCCCAACGTTTACAAACTGTGCTTGAACAATTTTTAACGGGACAGTTAGCGCAAACCGATGGTGAAACTGATTGGCAGGAAACTGAATAGTTTTTAATTCCGTTTCCGGCGAAATTCACTTTAGTGAGTAAAACAAAGTTAGCGCAACAAACATGGTTAACCTATGACAGATCGCCAATCCATATCTTCCCGCCTACAACACTATGCACCGCGTCGCCTGGTTAATAACGAACCGGTAGCGGAAGGTCGTATTACACGTTCAGTAGGTTTAACACTTGAAGCGGTCGGCCTAAAAGTTTCTGTCGGTAAACAATGTGAAGTTATCAATAGCGACGGCCGCTGTATTGAAGCCGAAGTGGTAGGTTTTTCTGGCGACCGTGTATTTTTAATGCCGATAAAACGTGTGGAAGGTTTGCAGCCCGGCGCGCGCGTTGTTCCTGTCGCTGCCCAGCAAGGTATGCGCATAGGCCCGCAACTGCTTGGACGTGTGATAAATGGCATTGGCCAGCCACTGGATAACAAGGGCCCGTTAATGGGTGACGAATTTCTTGATTTTAATCCCCATGAAATCAACCCTTTGCAGCGTCACCCGATCAGTGAAACCCTGGATGTCGGGATTCGCGCTATTAATGCATTAATTACCGTGGGTCGCGGCCAGCGTTTAGGGCTTATGGCGGGTTCGGGCGTCGGAAAAAGTGTGCTCATGGGTATGATGACAAAATTCACGACGGCCGATATCGTCGTTGTCGGCCTGATTGGCGAACGGGGTCGCGAAGTTAAAGAATTCATTGATCATATTTTGGGTGAAGAAGGTTTGCGTCGCGCCGTGGTTGTCGCATCTCCCGCTGACGATGCACCTTTGATGCGCCTGCGTGCATCGCAACTATCCAGCCGTATTGCCGAGTATTACCGCGACCAGGGTTTAAATGTCCTCTTGTTGATGGATTCCCTCACACGTTATGCCCAGGCGCAACGTGAAATTGCGCTGGCGATTGGCGAACCGCCCGCTACCAAAGGCTATCCACCTTCGGTGTTTGCCAAAATCCCGCAATTGGTAGAACGCGCCGGTAATGCTGACAAGGGTGCGGGCTCTATCACAGCGTTTTACACGGTACTCACCGAGGGCGATGACCTGCAAGACCCTATTGCGGATTCGGCGCGGGCGATTCTTGATGGCCATGTGGTGTTATCGCGTCGATTAGCGGAAGAGGGTATTTATCCGGCGATTGACGTCGAGGCCTCCATCAGCCGTGCCATGCAAAATATAGTGCCGGAAGAACACCTTAAGAACATGCAGCGATTTAAACAGCTTTTATCCCGCTACCAGCAAAATCGTGATCTGATTTCGATTGGGGCTTATACCCAGGGCGCCGATGCCGAAACTGACGCAGCTATTGAGCGCTTTCCGCATTTACGCGCTTTTATCCAGCAGGGACTCAACCAACGTGTGCTCATGCCGGAGTCTATTGCCAATTTGCAATCGGTAATTCGCAGCCAGGCGCCCCAAGGCAAGGGTGGCCCGCTGGCATCACAGCATCAGCGTTGAAGCGGGTGAGAAAGGTAAGATATGGCTGAATCCCGCGCAAAACGTATGCAGGTTGTACTGACGCTGGCGGAGCGCAGTGAGGAGCAGGCTGGCCAGCAACTTAATCAATGTCAGGCGCAGGTTGCGGTGGAAGTTGAGCAACTGCAACAGTTGGACGAATATGCAGCTCAATACCTGGGAATCTACAGCGGACGTAAAACGGCGGTAAAACCCCAGGAATTAATTGCCTACAGCAGTTTTATCCAGCGTTTGGGTCAAGCCAGAAAAGAACAGGAGGCTCGACTGGCCCGAGTCCAGGCACAAATGGAGCGCTTACGGCAAGCGTGGCGTGTTGCACATCAACGATGTAAGTCCATTAAAGAGCTTATTGAACGTTTGCAACACGAAGAGAATGCATTGCTGGACAAACGCTTGCAAAAAGAACTGGATGAACTCGTAGGCCAGGCCTATATCCGGCGTGAAAACCGGGAATAGTGCTTCGGTCAACCCATCTCAGCCGCGATATACCCTGCCCAAAAGAACTTTTACTTAGATGATTTATGGCAAATAAGGCTACACAAAAATCATTTATCGGCTAGGCTTAGGTGGGAATAATACTTAGTGTAAATCTGGCACCAAAGGCTTTGGAGCGGGATCTACCGTATTACTAAGCTAAGGAACCTTTGGAAAAGTGCGTTTTCCCGAGGCTCCCTGACAAAATACAAATAATGATTATTTGGATAATGTGACAGAGGTAAATTATGGCGATCACGTCTACCGTTTCGGCAGATGGCACACAGGTAACCATCTACATTCAGGGGCGTTTTGATTTCAGTTCCCACCAGGAATTTCGCAATGCGTATGAGAAACTCGCCAAAACCCCAAGTCGCTACAGGGTAGATTTGCAAGGTACCTCTTATTTAGACAGCTCGGCGTTGGGTATGCTCTTGCTCCTGCGTGATCATGCCGGTGGGGAGCGCGCTGATATTGAAATTGTTAATTGCTCGCAAGATGTCAAAAAGATTTTACTGATTTCCAATTTTGAACAATTGTTTTCTATTCAATAACTACAAAGAGCCTGCCGATTTGCAGTCCTTTTCAAATCGACATTGTGACGTGTTCATAATGGGTCGTGAATGGAAACGGTTGTTATGAATGATGTCCGCAGCTTGAAAATTCTTGTCGCCGACGATACAGATTCTGACCGCCTTATTCTTGAGACTATAGTTCGCAAGGAAGGACACAATGTTTTTGCCGCAAAGAACGGCCTTGAGGCTATAGCTATTTTCAAGCAGGAGCGTCCGGATATTGTACTGCTGGATGCGCTTATGCCTGAGCTTGACGGTTTTGACGCGGCTCGCCAGATCAAACATCTGGCTGGCGACGAGCTGGTTCCTATTATTTTCCTCACATCCTTGCAAGATACAGAGTCACTGGTGCATTGCCTGGATGCAGGTGGCGATGATTTCTTATCCAAACCCTACAATCGCGTTATTTTAAAAGCCAAGATTAAATCCTTTAATCGTATGCGTGATTTGCATAACACCATGATCAGGCAACGCGATGAACTATCGCAACATCATGAGCGTTTATTGCAAGAGCAAACCGTTGCCAAACAAGTGTTTGATAATGTAGCGCACAGCGGCTGCCTGAATGCCAGTAACGTGCGTTATTTTCTATCTTCACTGGCGGTTTTTAATGGCGATGTAGTGGTTGCCGGGGTTCGCCCCAATGGCAATATGATGGTCTTGCTAGGTGACTTTACCGGGCATGGATTGCCCGCAGCCATAGGCGCTATGCCACTGGCATCAACGTTTTACGGCATGGTTCACAAAGGTTTTTCCATGTCGGATGTGCTGCGTGAAATCAATAAAAAATTGAAAAGTATTTTACCTATTGGTTTGTTTTGCTGCGCCACAATGATTGATTTTAATTTTCGCCGCAAGCGTATCAAGGTTTGGAACGGTGGTTTACCGGCAGGCATGATCTATCACAAAAATGGCAATATCACTCCCATGCGCTCAAGTCATTTACCCTTGGGCGTTCTGCCCGACAAAAACTTTAGGGATGATGCAAAATTTTATGATCTGGATGTTGGTGATCGTGTGTTTATGTGGTCAGACGGAATCCATGAGGCGCGCAATTCAGAGGGTGAGATGTTTGGCGAAGAGCGGCTATTGCAACTTTTTGCTGAAAACGAAAGCTGCGAATCTGCTTTTGATGAAATTTTATTGGGTGTGAAAAATTTTATCGGTTCCGGTGAGCAGGACGATGATTTATCCATGATTGAAATTTGTATGGAATCACCTGAAAACCTGCATCACCCCGGTTACAGTTTCAACCAGCAATTGGCCCGGGTTGAGTGGGAGATGCGGTTTGAAGTCAAACCAACCAGCTTTAAATCTTTTGATCCGCTGCCATTCCTGCTGAATATTCTGACCGAAGAGCCCGATTTGCGCGGTTTCAGCGGCAGCCTTTACACCATACTGGCCGAACTATACTCCAACGCGCTTGAACACGGTGTCCTGGGTTTAAGCGGTGATTTGAAAAAAACACCGGAAGGTTTTACCGAGTATTACACACTGCGTGAAAAACTGTTGAATGAAATTACCACAGGTTTTGTCCATATTTATTTTGCCTACTCCTCCAGCGTTGAAGGCGGTTGCTTAACATTGCGTATTGAAGACAGCGGTAAAGGTTTTGATTATGCATCACGCCAAGGTAAAGAATTACAAATAACCGGTTACAGCGGACGCGGTATTGGTATTGTTGAAAAACTTTGTAAGACTGTGCGTTATTATGATGCAGGCAATAAAGTAGAGGTTGTTTTCGCGTGGGTTAATGATGATTAACCCCATTGATTATTAATCAAGGAACCTTATGAATTTGACCCGACATATAGATTATGATGCGCTTAATGCTTTGAAGGAGATCATGGAAGATGATTTCGGTTTTTTAATTGAAACTTTTATTGAAGACTCCAATGACCGGGTGCAAAAATTGTGTGGGTTGGCCAGCGCGCCTGATACAGATGCCATCCGAAGAATTGCCCACAGTTTTAAAGGCAGTTGCAGTAATTTAGGTGCTGTGCGCCTGGCGGTGTTGTGTTTTGACCTGGAGCAGAATGCGCTGAATCAAAAATTTGAATCCCTGCCGGAAGATATAGCCGACATCGAGCAGGAGTTTTTAATAATTAAGCAAATGATGTTGGATTTTCTTGATTAGCATAATAAAAATAAAATTATATTTTTGATTGACCTTGGCACCTCCCTTGCTTTTATCCTCGTGAGTCCTGAATCAACAGCAATATTCATTTAAAGCGGCAATGTTTTGCCGTTTGGTGCGTTTGAAGTGGCAATTATGAGAGGTAACGGCAATGTCTAGCAGTCCTGCATACAATAACGTATTACTGAAATCACCGGTGCAAGCGCAACCTGCGGCAGCCCCCAGGCGTGATTCTCAGGATGATGAATTGTCTGCAAATTTTCATCAGGCCTTTACCGACGCGCGTGCGAATGCCCGTGAGCAGGATGAAAGAGCTGAATCTCCGGCCGACAAGTCGGCGCAGGCAGGTAACCGCACATCGCATAATACGGCTGGGAAAAAACCGTCGGAAGCTGCTGACCGAAAGGAGCAGGCGACGAGCCGTGACGATTTTCCCCAAGATAAAAACAATGATTACGCCAGGGGAGAACAACAAACCGCCGCTGCTACTGAAAAAAATGTGGCGGCTAAAACTGATGACCAGGATGCAGATAAAACGGATACTTCTGTTGCCCCCCTTAGTGACACTGCCATACTCCAACCCGCGGTAACTCCTGTGGTCACTATAGGTTCATTTACCATGCCACTGACGATCACCCCGGCATCCCTACCCGATGAAGTGATAGATATAACCGCAGGAACAGAGACCCTGCCTTTGCCAGGAGTGCTTGATGGGGTTGTTGTTGCAGAAGCTACTACACTTTCCCAGGCAACTGACGCACTTATCCAGGTAACTGATACAGCTAACCAGGCAAGCGATAATGATGTGCTGAAGGCAGGAAAAGTGACTCCTGAATTATTCTCAGGATTGGCGGTAAGTGACGTGGATGCAGATGTACAAACAAGAGTAGATGCTGCGTTGACAGTTCCGGCAACACCAGTCGGTAACCTTGAAAATCCTGTCCAACAAGCCACGGTAGCAGCGGTTGCACCATTAAAGCCTGGGTCACCTCAGCTGGCCGCTCCCTTAACCCAGGTTTTATCCGAAACTGAAGAGCCGATTGCGATTACCGGTTCTACTGGCTTTGAAAAAACACCTGTTAAACCAGCGGTTGTTCTTGATCAGGCTGAGACTGTGAATATCGATAAGGACGGAACCCCCACTCAAAGTCCGCTCATGGATTCAAAAACGGCATTCGGTAAAACCTTGCAAAACCTGGTTCGTTCTGATGCCTCCCCAGGCGACGAGCGCGCCAGCGCGCCAATGGGCCAGGGTACTGCTTCGACTGTTAATAACGTATTACATGGACTGGACTCCTTGGCTCGCTTTAGCGATACATCCGCGCCGGCTACACGCAGTTTTGTGGCCCAAACTGCTATACCTGTCCCGCTGGGACAGCCCAATTGGAGCCAGGCAGTAGGTGAGAAAGTATTATGGTTGGCCGCCCAAAATGTCAGCGCAGCAGAAATTCATTTGAACCCGGAAAACCTGGGACCGATGCAAGTCAAGGTCAGTGTGAACCAGGAACAGGCCAGCGTAAGTTTTACCAGCCATCATGCCGTTGTTCGTGAAGTGCTCGACCAAAACCTTAACCGGTTGCGTGACCTGTTCAACGAACAGGGTATGAGCCTGAATGTGGATGTTTCGGATAAATCATTCAGTCGTCACCAGGACGATGCCGAACCGCAAAAAGGGCAGGCCGGTACCCATCACTTAGCTGCCGAAGAAGACCCTGTGGTTGCGGTCAGCTCAATTGTTCAGCAGCGTTTAGTTGATCATTACGCATAATTTAACTGCAATATTGAAAAGTGAGCTATAAAAATGTTCACTTTTCGCCTTCCGGCGAATAAATGAACATCTTGTCGCTAATACACTCAGCTCTTCAGGTGATGCGGCAAAAAATGCCGTTCATTTCCCAGTCTCGCTAGCAAACACATAATCCGCTGCTACTCTTTAGGAACAATAGCTGGCATAGCTATTGCTCAAACCCTAATAGCCAAAGAAAGTGACGGAGTTTTGACATGGCCGCAGGCAAAAAAGACGAAAAAGCGGAAAAAGTACAGGCGGATGAAACCGCAGTGGCTGAGGCCAGGAAAAAGAAGAAAAGATTGCTTATGTTTATCGGGTTGGCCTTCCTGTTGGTACTGATTTCAGCAGGAGCGACTTTTTTTGTTGTAGCTAAAGTGTTGGGGAAAAATGCGGGGCAGGGTGAGGATGGTTCCGAATCCAGCCGGGCTGAGGAAGTCGTTGCCGCGCCTGCAATTTATTATCCACTGAAACCCAATTTCACAGTGAACTATGACGTCAATGGCCGCCAGCGTTTTTTACAGGCAGAGTTAACACTGATGTACCGCGATGAAGCGGTGAAAAAAATATTTGAAGATCACATGCCGGAAGTCCGCAATGGCTTGGTTATGCTGTTAAGCAGCCAGGTATTTGATGAACTTCAAACCGGTGAAGGTAAAGAAAAATTACGTGCTGCAGCCTTAAAAACAGTTCAGGATATTATCAGTAAAGAAACTGCGGCCATTGCAGAAAGAGCAAAAGCCAAAGACGGTGAGAAATCAAAAGAGCAAATAGCTGCGCCAAATATTGAACAGGTATTATTCACGCAATTTGTAATGCAGTAGTCGATGTATCCTGGTCATTATTGAAACGGTTTTAATTTTCAGCGGTTCCGAAGTACATCTAACTTTAATGGAAAGGATAGTAAGTCGTGCAAGATCTGTTATCGCAAGACGAAATTGATGCGCTTTTACATGGCGTTGATGACGGCGACATAGAAACCGAGTCGGACCTCGAGCCCGGCACGGTTAAAACCTATGACTTGACCAGTCAGGATCGCATTGTGCGTGGGCGTATGCCTACGCTTGAAATGATTAACGAACGTTTTGCACGTTATACCCGTATCAGTATGTTTAACATGTTGCGCCGTACGGCCGATGTATCTGTCGGCGGTATCCAAATCCAGAAATTCGGTGAATACGTCCATACCCTTTATGTGCCCACCAGTTTAAATATGGTTAAATTCCGCCCGTTGCGCGGTACCGCCTTAATTATTTTGGATGCAAAACTGGTATTTAAACTGGTAGATAATTTTTTCGGCGGTGATGGCCGCCATGCAAAAATTGAAGGTCGCGAATTTACACCTACCGAATTACGGGTTGTACAGATGGTATTAAACCAGGGCTTTGTTGATCTTGCCGAAGCTTGGAAAGCCATCATGCCCATTAACTTTGAATATGTGCATTCTGAAGTAAACCCGTCGCTTGCAAATATTGTCAGTCCCAGCGAAGTTGTTGTAGTAAGTACCTTTCATGTGGAACTGGACGGCGGTGGCGGCGAACTCCATATCACCATGCCTTACTCCATGATTGAACCTATTCGCGAAGTATTGGATGCCGGTTTGCAGTCCGATACTGATGAGCAGGATGAGCGCTGGGTAAAAGCCCTGCGTGAAGATGTGCTCGCAGCCAAAGTAGAGTTGGAATGCGACGTAGTTCGACGCGAAATTACCTTGCGTGACATAGTCGATTTAAAAGAAGGCGATGTTATTCCCATAGAGTTTCCCGACTACCATGTGCTGACAGCCAATGGTGTGCCCATGTTTAAAACACAACTGGGCCAGCATCGCGGTAACCTTGCATTAAAAATTAAAGAATTTTTTGACCGTTCAAGCGCGCAAAATATAACCGGTACTCCAGGAGTTAATCATGGCAAGCGATGATATTAACCAAGATGACATGGCAGATGATTGGGCTGCCGCCATGGCTGAGCAGGCTGTCGCTGATGAGGCCCTGGCCAACCCCATTACCTTTGAAGAGTTACAAAGCGAAACCTCCAAAGTCAATAATAATCCGGAGCTTGAAGTCATTCTGGATATTCCGGTAACTATTTCCATGGAAGTGGGGCGTACATCAATTACCATTCGCAACCTGCTGCAACTTAACCAGGGTTCAGTGATTGAGCTGGATCGCCTCGCCGGCGAGCCTTTGGATGTATTGGTTAACGGTACTTTAATTGCGCACGGCGAAGTAGTGGTGGTGAATGAAAAATTCGGTATCCGTATGACGGATGTTATCAGCCCGGCAGAGCGCATTAAAAAATTGCGCTAGTGCAAACAGGTTTCATTTTTACAGGTGGTTATATGCAAACCTTTATCGGCCGCCATAAAAAAATTATTACCGGCATGGGCTGCGGTCTGGTGTTTTTGGGCTCTGCCGTTTTTGCGTCTGCCGACGGACCTCCATCTTCTGCCTCAGCGGTTAATCACACGGTTGCGGCCGTTGGAGTGCAGGAAGAAAATCCGGCGGCAGTAAATCCGCCTTCTGTACCTGTGTCACCGGTTCATGCTGTTAAACCCGACCAGGCTGCTGCAAAAACAAACAGTGCATCGCAACTTGCAAGTTTAATAGGCGGGTTGGCGCTTATTTTAGTGCTTATTGTCGGGCTCTCGTGGTTTGTAAAGCGTTTTGCTCACGGTGGATTTTTACAAAACCCCAATATAAAAATCCTGTCTAGTATGCCGTTGGGAACCCGCGAACGTTTAATGCTGGTTGATGTTGGCGGTAAGCAACTATTGCTGGGTGTGACCGCAACCCACATCAATACCTTGCATGCGTTTGAAGAGCCTGTCCAGGTTGCAAGCGTACAACCGCAAACGTCTGATTTCAGCCAAAAACTAATGGCAATCCTGCAACAGAAAACGATTGCTGCAAGTGACCCCACCTTAAAAAGCCAAATTCCTAAGGAATGATTATGCTGCTGACTGGGTTGCGGAATCTTCTCCGTACAACACAAATTTTTTTCGTGATGGCATTAATGCTGGGTAGTATCAATACCTGGGCCCAGGCAACACCCGCGACAGCTCCCAATCCTGCCTCGCCTGCAAGTGTAACGAATATAGGCGGGTCTTTACCGGCCATACCGGGCCTGCCTGCTTTAACGGTAAAAACCAATAAAGACGGTACGCAGGAATATACGGTAACCCTGCAAATCCTCGGGGTCATGACGCTGCTGACTTTTTTGCCGGCGCTGCTGATGATGGTTACATCTTTTACTCGTATTATCATTGTCTTTTCTATTTTGCGCCAGGCGCTCGGTTTACAGCAATCGCCGTCTAACCAGATATTAATTGGGCTGGCGTTGTTCCTTACTTTTTTTATTATGCAGCCTGTTTTTAACAAAGCTAACCAGGATGCATTACAGCCTTATATAAACCAGCAAATTACGGCTAATGTTGCCATTGAACGAGCATCTGCACCTTTCCATGCATTTATGCTGGCACAAACTCGCGAAGCGGATATTAATTTATTTGTCGGAATTGCCAAACACCCACCCATTGCTACACCGCAAGACACGCCTTTTAATATTTTAATCCCGGCGTTTATCATCAGTGAATTAAAGACTGCTTTCCAAATTGGCTTTATTATTTTTATTCCCTTCCTGGTCATAGATATTGTGGTCTCTAGTGTGCTTATGGCCATGGGTATGATGATGTTATCCCCACTGATTATTTCCTTGCCGTTTAAAATAATGTTGTTTGTATTGGTGGATGGCTGGGCAATGATTGTAGGAACACTTGCAGCCAGTTACGGCGTCTAGCGGAGAAACAGCATGACTCCAGAAGTTGTTATGGATTTGTTTTCAGAAGCGCTTTATTTAACCGTATTGATGGTGCTGGTCATTATCGGCCCCAGCCTGATTGTAGGTTTGATTGTCAGTATGTTTCAGGCTGCAACGCAAATTAACGAACAGACACTCAGTTTTTTGCCGCGTCTGGTAATGACCATCGCTACCATAGGTGTTGCCGGCCCCTGGATTATCAATAAATTCATGGATCTGTTTACGCGGTTGTATACCAACATTCCCACGCTCATCGGTTAGCGACACCGGCAATCCAGATGCAGGAATTAGTTGTCAGCGAAGCGCAAATCAATCAGTTTATCGGCCAATATTTATGGCCACTGATTCGCATTAGTGCATTCTATTTTGCGGTGCCGGTTATAGGTGCGCGCACAGTACCCGCACGTATCCGCATCATGCTCACGCTGTTTACTGCGCTCCTGGTTGTTCCCCTTTTACCAAACGCACCTGTCATTTCATTTATGTCGCTGGGCGGCGTATTGATGATTATTAAAGAGTTGCTAATCGGTTTCGGGCTCGGGTTTGCATTACAGGTCGTCATGCACGTATTTGTGTTGGCAGGGCAACTGGTTGCCCTGAAATTGGGGCTGGGTTTTGCATCGCAAAATGACCCCTCAAGCGGTGTAAGCGTAACTATTCTTTCGCAGTTTTATTTACTCTTATCGACATTGTTATTTTTGGCAATCAATGGCCATCTAGCTGTCATCAATATGATAGTCAACAGTTTTACCACTTTCCCTATCGGTGGGCAGGGGCTGTCTTTGGATAACTACATGCTGATTGTGCATTTGTTTTCCTGGATGTTTGCTGCCGCCTTACTGATAAGCCTGCCCATTTTTACATCCATGCTGATTGTGAATGTCTCCTTTGGTGTTATGGGGCGCTCCGCACCACAATTAAATATTTTAAGTGTCGGATTTTCCATCACATTAATGTTTGGTTTTATTTTAATGTGGTATTCCCTGTCGAATTTTCTACCACTGTTTAATCAAATCATTGATGAAGGTTTGAATGCAGCCAATGTATTGATCGGAGCGCCCTAAATGGCCGAAGACGACAGCCAGGAAAAGACAGAAGAGGCCAGCGGGCGAAAGATTGAGAAGGCGCGCGAAGAAGGGCAGGTACCTCGTTCGCGCGACCTTACTACATCGGTGCTGCTGTTGCTCGGCTCAATCGGCCTGCTTTATTTTTCCGACTTTATGGGTGGAAAATTTGTAGATATGACGCGCGCCAATTTTATTTTATCGCGCGAAACCATTTTTGATCCCAATGCCATGATTGGGCATTTTGCCAGCGCCATGTTTATGGGGCTGGTGAGTATCGTGCCATTTTCGGCGCTTATGCTGGCTGCCTCTGTGATCGGCCCTGTGGCTTTGGGCGGGTGGTTATTCAGTACTGACGCCTTAATGCCGAAGCTGAGCCGTATGGACCCTATAGCGGGTTTGAAAAGAATGTTTTCAATGAAGTCACTCATTGAATTACTCAAAGCGACAGCAAAAGTAAGCATTATTATCGGTACTACGGTTTTTTTGTTGAATTTTTATGCCCAATCCATGTTTCGCTTAAGTGATGAAGCAATTAATGGTGCAATCATCCATTCGGTAAAAATCAGTGCCTATGCTTCCATCGCTTTATCTGCCTGCACGTTGTTGATTGCTGCGTTCGATGTGCCTCTACAAATCTACGAATACAATAAAAAATTGAAAATGTCTAAACAGGAAGTAAAAGACGAATCAAAAGACACGGACGGAAAACCTGAAGTTAAAGGGCGCATCCGCCAGCTTCAACGTGAAATGGCGCAGCGCCGTATGATGAGTAACGTTCCCACCGCAGACGTTATTATCACCAACCCTACGCACTATGCAGTAGCGCTGCAGTACAACCCGGAAACCATGGCTACCCCGATTCTGCTGGCTAAAGGTGGGGATAACATAGCGTTAAAAATCCGTGAAATCGGTAAAGCCCACAATATAGAAATCATCGAGTCGCCGGTATTGGCGCGCGCTATTTTTCATACCACGGAACTTGATCAGGAAATTCCATCCGGACTTTACCTGGCCGTCGCCCAAGTCCTTGCCTATGTCTTCCAATTACGGACCTACCGTAAGGGCCGCGGACAAAAGCCCAAATATCCCAACAATATTACGGTACCCAGGGATATGTACTTTGACTAAAGTAGGGCTGCCGGTAAAACCGGCGAGTTGATGGATTAGCCAACCTTATGCAGACTTTTTGATCATTACGGGGAAATACCTGAAAAAAACCAAAAATTATCGTTGACGCAAGAAAACTCATTGATATAATGCGCCCACTTTGCCAGTGTGGCGGAATTGGTAGACGCACCGGATTCAAAATCCGGCGCCCTTAAAAGCGTGTCGGTTCGAGTCCGACCACTGGTACCAAACAAAGTAGATACCTCGTATCACAAAATCACCTCGCGTAAGCGGGGTTTTTTGTTTCTGGAACATGGGTTTTTCTGGTGCATTTTGTTTCAATACAGATGTGTTTCTACCTTCGATACTACAAGCTTGATAGCGTTTTAACAGAAGCTTTTTCTCCGCTGGCGTGTAATTCATAAGAGAGGTGAGCGGCAATCCTTTCGCTTTGCAGACGTATTTCTCGAATGGCAGTTGTCTCGAATAAAAGATTTCCCAGTGCCGGCCCTATGGCGTAGAGCGAGTAGTGCGGAGACAATTTGAAATCTTGCAAATTGATAGCGGGGGGAATTTTATCCAATAACTTGCCACATAATTCCTGGGTTTTTTCAAACGTGTAAGTATAGCCACTGCACACCACCAGGCGCGCTCCCTCAACACGTGTGTCAATCCCGTCTATTTTCAAACATAAATAATTGCTTTCTGATGTTATTTTCGTCACATGGCCGCGCCTTATGATTAGCCTCTTTTCATGTTGTAACCTTGCCAACATGTTATGAGCTTCCTTAGGTATGCGGTGCCTTGCAACATTCCACCAGGGCATAATTCGGCGTAATTTTTTACGTTCATGGGGTGGTAACCCAAGCCATGCCGGATTAACGGCGTGCCTGAGGCTATTTAATGTCGTTTGCCATTCGATGCCTTGGGATGAGTTGTTTTTGATATATTCGCGGACACACCGGATGATGTCTCTTGCACTTGATAAATTGGAAAACAAAAAAGGCACTAAAGGGGATTGCTCAGCATCGCAGTGCGGCATAGGTAACAATCCATGCCGGGAAAAAACCTGGATACATCCCTGGTAATTCTGCTGGGCGAGATACTGTACTGCATCAACCATACTCAGACCGGAGCCAACAATAATGAGGTCTTTGATTTTTTTCCAATCCTGCCGCACAAAGTTATGATCATACGGCGATGAAAAGACTTGTGGGCCCCGAGGCTCACAGGCTGGCGTTGAATTTCCAGTTGCTAAAATCACTGTATCAGCAGGTAAAAACTCTTGGGCATCTGTGTTAACGACTAATTTATTTTTGTGGTGAAAGATGCTGGTGACTTTAGCAGTAATCTTATGAACTTGAATATTTTTTTGGGCCGCCAACAATAAACTTGTATCAGATATCCAGCCTAAATAGGCTCCGTAAATCATTCGTGGGACAAAGTCGTCGGGCTCATAATTTATATATTTAAAATCGTCGTGGAGGTTTCGCCATAGATCAGGGAAACTCAGCATCCATTGATAAAAATCATCAGGTCGGTCGCAATAGGCGCCCATGTGATTGGCTGGAACATTTAATATAAAGGAGGGATCTTTAACTTGATAAGCGTTTCCCAGGTTAAATGCTCCGCGATCATCGAAGATGTAAATATCGACAGGGATATCTACATTAAGCTGTTGACTTAAGTGCGCAAGTAAAAGTGTTGCCGATGCACCACCACCTACAATAATAATTGATTTAGGTGCAGAATTATTCAACGGAATATCTCAGGGCTTCTTAATAAAATATTGCAGAAAAAGGGGCTTCCTTGCACCCTGGGTTCCATACATGGTCAATTGACTAATTCCCTTCATGCTCACTGATAAATGAAAGCCTGTCAATGCCCGCCCGTTCAATGGATGCCATTACTTTGGCAATGACGCCATAATTAACTTTCTCATCCGCATTCAGGTTCAACCGAATCTCTGGATTTTCATTTTTGCGCTTAATGAGTTCACCCTCTATTTCAGCCAGAGGATAACCTTCTTTGTCGATGTAAATTTTCCCTGCTTCGTCAACACTAATAACGGTAGGTTTTTCAGGATCTTTTTGCTGGAAAGTAGGTTGTGTATCTGGCAAGTTAACATTGATAGTATTGGTTAGCATGGGGGCAGTAATAATAAAAGTCACTAGTAATACCAGCATAACGTCTACCAAAGGTGTTACGTTAATTTCCCCAAAGACCTCGTCGTCACCACTGCCGCCGGATGAAAAAGCCATTACGCCAATACCTCTTTAGTGTTGTCTGATTTTACCGACGTTGCGGTAAACGTATTTGCACGATGCTTGACTGTGTGTCCAGCAGGCGTCTCTATACGGAAACCGGATTTTTGTACCAGCGTAATAAAGTCAGTAGCAAAGTCATCCAGATCAGCTGCGATTAATTTCAGTCGACGCAAAAAGAAGTTATACGCTAAAACCGAAGGTACAGCGACAGCAATACCCACTCCCGTTGCGACCAATGCTTCACCGATTGGGCCTGCAACCACTTCAATATTTGCGGAGGATTTGCTGGAAATGGCGGTTAACGCCAAAATAATTCCGAATACAGTACCAAATAATCCGACAAAAGGAGCCGTGCTGCCGATGGAGGCCAGTACTGCCAATCCACTTTCCAGTGAACGGCGCTCTTTATGGATTTGCTGGCGCAAATGTCGCTCCAATAAATCCTGTCGGTCCCAACTGTTTTCCAAATTACTTGCGGGTGTTGAGTCAGCACTGCTCAAGGTAGTAAATCCGATTGCAGCAACGCGCGCAGTCGGACCGACGTATTTTTCCAGAGAGGCCGCTGCATTCAAATCTGCCGCGCCCCAAAAATCCTTTTTGAACTTCCTGTTTTGGACACCCAAAAGAGTGTGCTGAATTCCTTTAAGGATAATTATAGTCCAGGTGACCACAGAAAAAATCGCCAATGACCACAGGGTCCATTCCACAATATGTTTGTACAACTCATTCATAAAAATACTCACTTAACTCATCAATTTATTTCAAAAAAACAGCTCACATGTTGCATGTAGGTTTGTTATCTTTAAACCCGCTTAACTGTCTAAACGGAAATCGATAGGCACTTCAACCCAACCCTCCACTGGCGTTTCGCCACGGCGAGCGGGTGCAAATGTCCAGCGTTTTACGGTTTGTGTAGCGGCTTGATCCAAAATTTTTCTACCGCTGGATGTTTTTACCTCCACACTTTTGGCTTTCCCATCGGCCTGGACCAGCACACTTAGTATCACTGTACCTTCCCAGCCTTTTTCCTGGGCTGTCTCCGGGTACACGGGCGGTGGATTATGTAAATAAGCTGCTGAGGCTGAGGCTTCAGTGATGGTTTCACCTACAGATGTCGGGGCGGCATCAACGGGCGCAGGTACAACATATTCCTCAATGATATTCGGGTTTTCTGTTACGACTTTTTTTTGCGGTGTCGGTTTTGGTTGTTCTTTTTTTGTCACTTTGGGTTGTTCAACTACTTGTGGCGGAATAACTGGTGGTGTGTAGCGCTCCAGTTTAATGACCGGAATCTCAACTTTTTTTACGGCTTCGGCAATTGGTTGGTAATAAAAATAACCGAATACCAATACATGGAGTCCTACGACCAAAGCACTGAAGAGCGAGATTCCGACTCGGCGATATTTTGGGTAAACCAGTTCAATCGGTTTATCCAATTTTACCTGGCGCGGTATCAGGTTGATAACCTCAGCAGATTTTAGCCGTGTGGTTTTCTGCTGTTGACGTGCCAATGCGCGAGCATGGCGACGGTCATGGGCATAGGGTTCGGAATAAGCATGAGCACTCATAGTAAGGTCCTTCCCGGCAAATTCGGGTTTTGGTTTAACTAAAAACGGATTGTCATGCTGCAGTGTTGAGAGAGATTTCTTCATGATCTGCAAGCTTGTACGAAGGAGTTTGCAGCATCTATGCCAATTTTTATTTTTATATTTTGTGCAGGGAAATAACAAAAAAAGACGTGAAATTAATCAAAATTACAATTAATTATTAAGAAATAAACTTTACCTTCTATGGTTATATGGATTGGTTTTTAAAAATCTATTGATTTGCCCATGGATTTTTATGGGCTGTTTTAAAATCAACACTGCGTTTGCTGATATGCCAGCAGTGTTGATTAATGAGGAAAGTCGTGGTGCTGATGGTGAGCCAGCGATTGAGGGGAAAAATTTAATGATTAATAAGGGTTTCAATTTTTCCGGGTCTGTAACTCCAGCGTGGTATTAGCAAAAAAATAAGAACAGAAATGATAGCTGTAATGACCGATCCCCATATTGCATATGGGGCGGCAGCTACCCGGTCCGGATAAATATGGATCGCGGCTCCCAGGCCAATTCCATTGCCTGCTAACACCAAAAGTACAGCAGTCAGGTCATGAAAGCGCCGGGCTTTATTGGCATCTTCTGCCCACTTGGGGTGAGTGTTGTAACTCGGAAGCTCGTCATGTGCATTATTGAGTTGCTCAAGTGCAGCCAGGAATCGGCGCAGGTTGGTAATGGCCCGCTCGCCTTTGTAATTTAAAAAAGCCAGGCACAAGGAGGCAGCTGGAAAACCTGGTAATAACCATTCTACAGGTACACTGTTACCGCCATTTGGCTTTAGCGCGACCAGGGCAGCCAACAAACTTAATACCAGGGTTGCATAAAGCGATAAGGCTTGTTGCCGTTGATTGATACGTGTATTCACTTCTTGATAGGCAGCAATAAATCGATAATTGGCATCAACTATATATTTATTGGTCATTCTTTTTTCCTCATTTTTGCGCAATAAAAAAAGGGTGCATCAAGCACCCTTATAATTCTATAGATAAAAAATATAACTGTATGGATAAAATTACTGACGCGGATCCGGCGTTAAGCGCAGGTAGGGCTTAACAACCGTATGGCCTTTTGGAAAGCGTTGTTTAATTTCATCCGGATCTTGCAATGCAGGTACTATGACAACATCGTCACCGGACTTCCAGTTTCCGGGTGTGGCTACCTTGTGATTGTCTGTCAATTGCAAAGAATCTATCACGCGCAGAATTTCATCAAAATTTCTGCCGGTACTGGCTGGATAGGTGATAATCAGTCGCACTTTTTTATTGGGGTCAATAATAAACAGTGAACGCACAGTTGCCGTTGTACTGGCATTCGGGTGAATCAAATCATATAGCGTTGATACTTTACGATCTGCGTCGGCGAGTATGGGGAAATTTACCAGCGTATGTTGGGTTTCATTAATATCGCCAATCCAGTTTTTGTGTGAATCTACCGGATCAACACTTAAGGCAATGGCTTTTACACCGCGCTTGGCAAATTCATCTTTCAGTTTTGCCGTGAGGCCTAGCTCAGTGGTACATACGGGAGTGAAGTCTGCGGGATGGGAGAATAAAATTCCCCAGCTGTTACCCAGCCATTGGTGAAAATGTATTTCACCTTCACTGGAATCTTGTACAAAATCCGGGGCTTCATCGCCTAATCGTAAAGTCATATTGCGCTCCTGTTAATAATGATAGCGGTCGTGTTGTAACGCCTTTTTCATTGCTTGTAAAGGCATGGGTAACGCGACCAGTGAAAAGTGTAATCAAATCAACGGCATTAATCATAGGTTTTTTAGGCAGGTAATCGAAATACTATTTTCGACTTTACTTAGAACAAAAAAACAAAAGCCCAGACCGAGCCTGGGCTTTCGTATAGTGCGGAGGTTTGCTAACGCCTTGCCCGTGCCAATCGTTCGACAACTGAGGCCAATAAATCGATTTCTTCGAAGGTGTTATAAAACGCAAATGAGGGACGAACAGTAGTTTCCAGTCCAAACCGACGCAAAATGGGCTGCGCACAGTGATGGCCTGAACGTACAGCAATCCCTTCACGGTTTAGCTCGGCACCGACTTCCTCAGTTTTATAACCTTCCAGTACAAACGACAAAACGCTGGCTTTATTCGCAGCGGTGCCTATAAGGCGGACGCCTGGGATAGGTTGTAATAGATGGGTACCGTAGGCGAGCAGGTCATGTTCATAGCGCGCTATAGAATCCATTCCAACACGTTCTACATAATCAATGGCGGCGCCTAAACCTACGGCATCTGCAATATTTCCTGTGCCTGCTTCAAAACGATTTGGGGCGTCCTGATAAAGAATGCGGTCAAAGGTGACGTCGGCGATCATATTCCCACCGCCTTGCCAGGGCGGAAGCTTATCTAGCAATTGAGCCTTGCCGTAAACAACGCCTATGCCGGTAGGGCCGAAGACTTTGTGTCCGGAAAAGACAAAAAAATCGGCATCCAATTCCTGCACATTCACCCGCATATGGGATACCGATTGGGCACCATCCACAATTACCGGAACACCTGACGCATGGGCAATATCAATGATTTCCTTGATGGGCGTAACTGTGCCCAGGGCGTTGGATACCTGGGTAACGGAAACTAACCTGGTACGGTTATTAATCAGCTTACGAAATTCCTCCAGGATAATCTGGCCGGTATCGTCTACCGGAATTACACGAAGCTTAGCCCCGACTCGGCTTGCCAACATATGCCAGGGAACTATGTTGGCGTGATGTTCCAGTTGCGACACAATAATTTCATCGCCTGCCTTTACCTGCTGCTGACCAAAGGTATTTGCAAGAAAGTTAATGCCTTCTGTTGTTCCGCGCACAAAAATAATTTCGCTGGGAGATTTGGCGCCCAGAAATGTTGTTACTTTGTTGCGCGCACCTTCATAAGCATCAGTTGCACGTGCAGCCAACTCATGGGCAGCGCGATGAATGTTGGAATTTTCGTGCTCGTAGAAATAATTGATACGTTCAATAACCGATTTTGGTTTATGTGTAGTGGCCGCATTATCGAACCATACCAACGGCTTTCCATGCACTCTTTCAGTGAGTATGGGAAAATCGCGGCGAACCCCATGAACATCAAAAGCCTGCGATTTAGCAGAAGATTTTCCCGGCTTGGGTGCATCGCCAAAAGCGGGTAGTGCCACCGAATCTAAAAAGTAAAAACGAGAGTCAGGAGCTGCTGTTTGAGGCTCCGGGCTCTCGAATCTGTCAACGGCGTTAAAGTTGAATTCGGCGGCCAGGAGTTGCTGAACATCGCGTTCACCGGGCAGGTTTAGTGAATGTGGAACCAGGCGGTTACTGCCAAAGTCTTGCGGCTGGTGATAGCTACCGCTATTACTTTCAAGGATATGCAGATCTGTTGGTGTTTTTTTCGGAGCGGTCTTATGGGCGCTTATGAATCTATCTTCGGCCAACAACTCACGCAACTCATCTTCACCGGGCAGGCCAAAGGCCTGTGGTGAAACCTGGGTATCCAATTGTTCAATAGCCAGGTTTGCAAAGGGGTATTGGTTGATATTGTCTGCAAAATAATAGGGCGACGGCGCTGTGCCAGGCTCTTTGGCTGATGATGAAAGTGAAGGCGCTTCATAGGCCCCGGAATCACCAAAGCTGCGACCAAACTGCGGGCGAGGGGAAGCAGTTTTCGACGCTTGCACAGGAACGGTGGCGTGTAAACCTGAAATAACAGGCTCTGCATTTGGCAAGGCCTGGAAAATTTCATTTGCCATGGCGGCCAGGGATTGCAGGTCTGGTAAACCTGAACGGTCAGTCATATAGGCACTCTATTGCAATTATTTATAGGTATCGGGATAGTCGTGGTATTTGTTTACGTCCACATCCTCTAACACCGCTAATGCATCCTCTGTTAATACCGCCAGGGAACAATATAAAGAAATCAGGTATGAGGCTATGGCGTTGCGGCCAATGCCCATGAAGCGAACCGATAAACCCGGGCTTTGTTGGCCGGCTAAACCAGGTTGATACAAACCGATAACACCTTGGCGTTTTTCGCCAACGCGCAACAATAGAATTTTGGTTTTGCCATTTTCGTCGATAGGTAATTTATCTGACGGGATCAGGGGCACACCGCGCCAGGTAATAAATTGTGACCCAAACAGGCTTATAGTTGGTGGAGGGACACCACGGCGTGTGCATTCACGTCCAAAGGCAGCAATTGCCAAGGGGTGAGCCAAAAAGAAGCCGGGTTCTTTCCATACGCGCACCAGTAATTCATCCAGATCATCCGGTGTTGGTGCACCGGTTAAGGTAGAAATTCTTTGTGTTTCGTCCACATTGGCCAAGAGACCATATTCAGGATTGTTGATGAGTTCGCTTTCCTGACGCTCTTTAATGGTTTCAATCGTGAGGCGTAATTGCTCTTTGATTTGATCGTGAGGACTGTTATATAAATCTGATACGCGAGTATGCACATCAACAACACTGGTGACTGCGTTTAAAAAATATTCTCGCGGTTTATCTTCGTAATCAACAAATGTTGGTTTTATTTCAGACTCGTCGCGCTGTGAGCAGGTAACAGTTACCTGGCGCGGATTTTTAACGCGGTTCAAACGAAAAATACCGGCCTCAACAGGAGCCCACTGCAATAGGTGCACAAGCCAACGCGGTGAGATGGTTGATAACTGAGGTGTGGTTTTGGTCGCATTAGCGAGTTGCCGTGCTGCATTATCGCCAAGTGCGAGTTGCACTTCATTTTCGGTCGACATGCTAAAACTCCTTCAAGGGTGAAATAAAAGGTAGGGATAAATGTTGAAAAATAAACAGCTAAATAAATTTATAGATATATTTAAAAATGCTAAGCTAAGATCACATTCTTATAAGATAATCTCAACCGTCTATAGCCATCATGATAAAAAATTCATTTATAAACTATTTTCAAGCTGGCTTTTTTCGTAAGCTTCGCAGCGAATCAGCAAGTCTGATGTAGATAAATTAAGTGCCTTCGCAATTTTATAAACAGTGTTAAGAGATGGTACGGCGGTCCCGCGTTCTACCTCACCCACATAACTACGATTCAGTTCAGCGCGATCTGCAAGTATTTCCTGGGATAGTCCACGCTCTTCGCGAATATTTTTGACAATTTTTCCAAAATAAAATAACAGGCTCATAGTGATGCTTCCGCCAGGTTGCGTGATGATGCTTGGGTGATGCTGCTGCCAGCCGGTACACTACGGGTCAGCCACACGTTGCCACCAATGGTTGAACCTTTACCAATCGTAATGCGCCCCAGGACAGTCGCTCCCGCATAAATAACGACGTCGTCCTCAACAATCGGATGACGCGGCAAGCCTTTTTGCAATGCACCGGTTTCGTCTTTGGGGAAAGTCTTGGCGCCAAGCGTTACTGCCTGGTAAACGCGCACGCGTTCGCCGATCACGGCAGTTTCACCGATCACGACGCCTGTACCATGATCTATAAAGAAACCGCTGCCAATCTGCGCTCCGGGGTGTATATCAATTCCTGTACTGGAATGGGCAAGTTCGGCCACAATCCGGGCAAGTAAAGGTACGCCCAGCTCATAGAGTGTGTGAGCCAGACGATAGTAGATAATCGCAAGTATGCCCGGATAGCAAAGCAGTACCTCATCTACGCTGTGCGCTGCAGGATCACCCGAATAGGCAGCCTGGACATCTATATCCAATATCTGGCGCAAACGGGGCAGGGCAGCGGCGAATAAACGTACGATATTGTTGGCCTGGGCTTTCAAGGATTGTTCATCTATAGCCTCTTGATGCTGGCGGGCTACATAAAACAGCTCCAGTTGTACCTGCACGAGTAACTGGTTCAGCGCAGCATCAAGGGTGTGACCTACATAATAGTCCTCACTTTCTTCACGCAGGTCTTGCGGCCCCAACCGCATGGGAAAGAGTGCGCCACACAATTCACTAAAAACCTGCTGAAGCACATCTCGGGAGGGCAGTTCTCGCAAGCCTGCCTCTCGCAATCTGCCGCTGCGGCCTCGCCAGTCATTCCGCACTGCACGCAGATCACTGACAATTTTGTCGAGTTCCCAATTAGTAGTCGCTACAAATGAAAATTGAGATTCTTTATGGATATTATTAGTCATGTCCCGGTTACTCTAATTCCTGCTGTTCGATGTGTTTTAAATATATCGCCTGCTTCGGGCGGGCAATCCTGGTCAATCTTGCACCCAGGGCAAGCCACGTTGACGCCAGCCGCCACTTGAGCCGCGCTGTTGTTTATCATCCAGGTCACCTTCAAAACCTTCGCGTACGTTAAATACGTTTTTAAAGCCTGCTGCAGTCGCTGCCTCGGCGGCGGCGGCCGAGCGCTTTCCACTTCGGCACAGGAGCAGGATGGTGCTGTCTTTTGACAGTTTGTTTTCAAGCTCACGTAAGAATCGGGGATTTTTAAGAAGGGCCGGACCAGTCTGCCAGGCGACATGGAGTGTGTTAGGCACATGACCGACAAACTTGCGCTCTTCTGCCGCACGGACGTCAACCAGGTGAGCTTGCCCACTTACAAATAATTTCCATGCATCATCCGGTGAAATTTTACCCGCATATTTAAGGCCTTCTGCTTCAGCATCTTCGCGAGCGCTTACTAACGGCTCGGCCAGGTTGTCTGCAGGCCTGGCAAGTGAAGGGCTATTTAATTGCACCACAGTCATAACAAGTCCCCATACAAATGTTTATAAACAAACACTCTGTTTTTAAAGTGCATAAAATAAATCAAATTTTCGAAAGTGTTGGGGAAATATAATGGTGGCTATAACCAATTGGAAAGAATATATCTCTATATCCTTATAATCATCTTGGTTGTGAAAAGGTGTAAATCCGGTGAATTGATGGAAAATGCAAGGAGTTATAAGCTGAGAATATTAAATTCTTTTCTATCGTATTTAATGGTCTTTATTATGCATTACCTGATGTAAATGAAGCCTGGAACCTGTACGTTATGCCGCTTACTGAATTAATGAATTATTTTAATGATCAATTGCAAACCCAAGGTCGCGCCAAGGCATTACCAAAAACCGGTTTTTATAAAGCCGATAATAGTTATTGGGCGCGTTTTGGCAGCCTTATCCTGGGTAGCCAATTTCATGTAATTCAAGCAATAAATAACGAAGATGTGATCGGATATGAAGCAGAACTTACTGTAAGAGCTTCAACCGGAAACCTGCTGAATATCGACAGCATTTTTAATTCCCTTGATAACATTGACCAGATTGTGCATCTGGATAGATTGGTGCGAACCCTTCATTCATTAAATTATCTCCAACAGTTTGACGGGCAGGAGCATCTGCTGTCCTTACAGGTTCAACCGCGTCACATTATCAGCGTTACCGAAGACCACGGTAAAACCTTCGAAGCTATTTTAAGCGATTGCGGTCTAAAGCCCGAGCGGGTTTTGCTTCATACCCGGCTATTGGATAACGCAAGCCTTCCACATTTTAATAAAGCGCTGGGTAGCTATAGCCAACGAGGCTACAACATCGGCGTAAGCCTGACCCAGGCCCGTGAGTTGACTTTATTGGCAAGCCTGGATGTAAGGCCTGATGTAATTTTTATTCACTATCCAGTCTTGGTATTAGCCCGGAAACAAGATGCTGCATCGATCGAAAAAAGTTATCTAACACCTGTCGAACTTTATCAGGCAAAACGTATTCTGGTAGCGCCAGATGCCTCACTAGGCAATCAATTCAATACCGAGTTTGATGGCATTTTAATTGCGCAGGCCGAGCCAGGCTTTGCAAATGATTCATTCCAACACGTTAATGCTTTTTAAATAACCAGCAACAGGAGCAAGAGTAGTAACATCATGTGCCAGTTATTAGCGATGAGCTGCAAAGAACCCGCAAATATCAATTTTTCATTTGATGGCTTTTGCGCGCGCGGTGGCTTGACCGATGAGCACAAAGATGGCTGGGGCATCGCATTCTTTCGCAATAATGATGTCGATGTATTTGTAGATCATCAGCCTGCTGCTAATTCAGCTTTGGCGGAAGCGATTAAAAATAAAGACATCAAGGCGAAAACTATTATTGCGCATATCCGTAAGGCGACAGTGGGTGATGTAAAACTTGCCAATTGTCATCCCTTTAAGCGCGAGCTTTGGGGCAAAACCTGGTTGTTTTGCCATAATGGTGATTTGAAAAATTTTACACCTGACCTTGGTGGTCAATTTTTGCCTGAAGGCGATACAGACAGTGAACATGCATTTTGCCTGTTGCTGGAACACTTGGCCCAAAAATTTAAAACTGAACCAAGCCATGCAGAGCTGTTTCATTCATTGGATATATTCGCCCGTAAAATAGAAAGTTTTGGTGTTTTTAATATTATGCTGTCTAACGGTGAAATTTTATTTACTTATTGCTCAACAGCCCTGGCTTATGTAGAGCGGCAATACCCATTCGCCAGGGTAACACTGGTAGATAAAAATGTGTCTATTGATTTAAATCAATATAACAGCAAGCATGATAAAATGGTTGTGATTGCAACGAAGCCACTAACAACTAATGAAGACTGGAAGATTTATCAACAAGGCGAATCCAGGATGTTTCAGGAGGGAGAAGTTTTGCATAATCGAATCTGACCTGGTTCCTGGGCTCGATACGAAGCTTGATATTCAGTACCCAGAATCAATTACTGCTTCAGGTGCGTGGACAAGGACCCACGCCAATATGAGCGCCAGCCCTGCAAGAATAATTATAGCCAGCCAGGTTTTTGACGAGTGAATAGTTGTTTCATTCGTTAATGTTTGAATGCTTTTTTTACCGGTAAACATAGCTTTTATAATATTGTCGCGTTTCCATATTATATGAACCAGCACAGCCGCAATATGCAAAGCTACTGCACCTGAAATCCAGTAAAACAATTGGCGATGTATTGAGGTAAGTTTCAGGCTTAATTCATCGCTTATATAGCCATAGAGCGGGCCGAGGTTAAAAATTTCATCATTGCTGAATAAACCCGTCATTGCCTGTATCAGAATAGCCACTAATAAAATGACTACCATAATTGCACCGAGCGGGTTATGGCCCAGATAATGCTGGTCAGATTTTTTTAGCAGGCTGACTGCATATTTTAGTGTGAAGGCGGGATTCTTTATGAAGTTGGCAAACCTTGCGTGATGAGTGCCGACAAAGCCCCATACTATTCGAAAGCTTACCAATAAAATCATGGCATAGCCTGACCAGAGGTGATACTTGAAATAAGTCGGTCCCAGCGAGTTAGTTACATAAGCTGCAATAAACAACAAGACAATGGCCCAGTGGAAAAACCGCACCGGTAAGTCCCAGATTTTTACCTGCGTCCTTTGCGGTTTTGTTAGTGACGCATCAGTAGGTTTTTCATTGGGCATACAAAGATCGAAGTAGTTATTGTCGAAACAGGGTATTCAATAAAATACCGCTCTTCATAAAAATTCTTAAAGAAGGCATTTTATAGGGTTGTCTATTTGACTTTAAAGCTTTCGTGGCAACTTTTGCAGTCCTTGGCCACAACACCAAAGGCTTCTTTAAAGGCATCGGAGGCGGTTTTTTCAGTTGCACTTACTTTGGCCAGGGTTGCAGCATGCTCCTGGAATTCTTTCAGCTTTTTATCAAATTCGGTTTTGGTCGTCCAGATATCCGCTTTAGCCTTGGTGTCAGGTTCGCCAAGGTTGGATGATTCAGGGAAAGCACCGTCTAGAAATTCAGATAAGACCACTATTCGATTTGCACGCTTTTGGATATCTGCCTGGTTGTACTCTGCTTTACCTTGAGCTGCATCCGCTATAGGTTTAAAGCTGTTACCAATTAAGGTAAATGTTGCTTTGCGCACGCTAATGGCTTGCTTGGCAGGATTGGGACCTGGTTGTTTATCCGCAGCTGGAGCTGATGCAGGCTCCGCTGCAGACACAATCACGCTGGCGCTGGCCAATAGCACAACACTTATGGTTTTAAGGATGGGATTCATTAATTAGAGACTCCAAATAAGGATAGTTTTATGTTTGGTAAACACGGTGATTTGTAGCTTGTAGATTTATACAGAAACCTGAGTTTATTGTTTATCTGTGATTCCTTTATTATCAGCCTCTCGGATTGTTATTGAAAATCGATTTTTCTGCAATATGTCCTTTCTTGTCCGAGCTCGATTTATGGCAGGTATTCCAGTTTTCCTGGTGTGATCTTATGCTTTTTAGGGCATGAACAAGAACGATGGGATTGTTGTAAGTGTTGATAGTCCAACACCTGCGTTGTTTAAAATAAAGCACTTGTTATCGCATTGAATGTTTCTATTTCAACAGCCATTAAATTTATTTCCGATTTCCAGCAATATTTTTTATTATTCTCCCTCGCATGTTTTATAAAAAATCCACTAATTTGAGAAAATGTATTATGAAAATAGGGGTATTTTATACCGCCATTTAAGTATTTTTCGAAAATTTCTTCGGCACTAATTTCTTATATTGTTTTGATTGTATCTTAGGGTGAACTTATCTAAAAAAGCAATTTCAGTGGCATATTTATGGCATTACATTAATTAAGCAACAAAACAGGTTACCTTTGTTCGCTTTTATACCATTCGTATGGAATTGTTATTTTCGTGAGGAAAATTTATGAAGCTATTTACCAAGCATGCTGCTCTGTTTGCGGCTACTTTACTTATTTCATCTGCCAGTTTTGCAAAAGATATCACGTTGCTGAATGTATCCTACGACCCGACACGTGAACTCTATGCAGAATACAACACGGCGTTTGTAAAATATTGGAAAGAAAAAACCGGTGATTCAGTAAAAGTAGAGCAATCACATGGCGGTTCTGGCAGTCAGTCCCGTGCGATAATTGATGGTCTTCAGGCAGATGTTGCAACCCTGGCGCTAGCAGCTGACGTTGATGCACTTGCCAAAAAAGGTAAGCTGTTACCCGATGACTGGATAACCCGCTTGCCCAATAACAGCGCACCATATACATCGACCATTGTGTTTGTCGTAAAAAAAGGTAACCCAAAAAAAATCAAGGATTGGGATGATTTGGTAAAACCTGGTCTGGAAGTCATTACCCCGAACCCGAAAACCTCCGGTGGTGCCCGTTGGAACTATCTTGCTGCCTGGGCTTACGCTAAAAAGAAATTGGGTTCCGATAAGGCTGCACAGGACTTTGTTGCGCAACTTTTCAAACATGTGCCTGTATTGGATTCGGGCGCTCGCGGCTCAACAACAACCTTTGCTCAGCGCGGCGTTGGTGATGTGCTCCTGGCGTGGGAGAATGAGGCCCACTTAGCACTTAAAGAATTTGGCACGGATAAGTTTGATATAGTGGTTCCTTCTATTTCCATTCTTGCCGAGCCATCTGTCGCGATTGTAGATAAAAATGCAGAAGCTAAAGGCAACACAGCTATTGCTAAAGCATACCTGGATTACCTGTACTCCAAAGAGGGCCAAACTATAGCGGCCAAAAATTATTATCGTCCACGCGATGCAGAAATTGCAGCAACTTACGCCAAGAATTTCCCCAAGCTTACGCTGGTAACCATTGATGATTTCGGTGGTTGGGGTAAAGCGCAACCTGAGCATTTCGGTGATGGAGGAATTTTCGATAAAATTTATGTGAAGTAATTTTGTCGATGCTTACAGGGACGTAATTTATACGCCCGGAGCCAGGATACATCTGACAACACCTGCCTTGCGCAGGTGTTGTTTTGTAAAGGCAATGCTTTGCTCGTTATTTTATAAAGGATTTTAGACCAACTGATTTTTATAGCGTGTAAAAAAACTGATAAATTTTATATTGTGTTTTGGTTATAACTTTAGAGCTTTAAATTCCTTATTTTTTTCTGGTTTAACTTTTACAATGCTTCACACACGGCCTTTGAGGCTTGTCTGGCGGTAAAAATAAATCTGAGGTTACATTGTGAACGAATCATCTAAGCAACCTGTTGTTCTGTCTTTAGAAGGTGGCAATGCCCAGCCTTTATCGGTACGAGCCAAGGCACTGGTTTTTTCTGATCCTATTTCAGCGGATTTATTGGAATATATTGAACGTATTTCACCCAGCGAAGCCCCGGTATTGATCGGTGGAGAAACAGGAACCGGTAAGGAGCTGGTTGCACGCCATATTCATTTATTAAGCGGTCGAAAAGGTCCTTTCCTTGCCGTGAATTGCGGTGCAATCAGTGATCATCTTGCAGAGAGCGAATTATTCGGCCATGAGGCGGGCTCTTTTACCGGTGCTGCGGGCAAACGGGAAGGTTGGTTTGAAGCTGCTAATGGCGGCACGTTATTTTTAGATGAAATAGGCGATTTGCCTTTGCCCTTGCAAGTAAAATTGTTGCGTGTACTGCAAGAAAAAGAAGTGGTTCGTATCGGTTCGCGAAAGTCCATTCCTGTGGATGTACGCTTGGTTGCCGCTACCAACGTCGATTTGGATTATGCGGTAAATGCCGGTCATTTCCGTCGCGATTTACTTTATCGGATTAATATTGCCCACGTTAAAATTCCTCCGCTGCGTGAGCGGCCGGGTGATGTCTTGCCATTGGCAGAACATTTTTTAAAAAATTACAGCCAGCGTATGGGGCAAAGCCGACCACAATTTTCGGCAGGGGCTATTGATTTGCTCCTGCATTATTCGTGGCCCGGTAATATCCGTGAGCTGGAAAATGTAGTGCATTTTGCATTATTGGTTTCCGGATCAAATGTTATTGATGCTTCACATCTAAAAGTCACCGGTGGCTGGGACACCGGTAGTACACGCACTGCTTCCCCAATAGCTCAGGATGTACAAACCAAACCACAATCACCGGTTCCTTTACAGGCCGTGCAGTCTTTGCCAAATCCCGGCCAGGACGATCCGCTGTCAGTGATTGCGCAACAGCTGCGCCGCCTCTTCAGTGAATACGGCGATGGCCCGCATTTCGAGCGGCTTGAAAGCCTTATAGTGCATCAAGCCTTTGCCTATGTAAGATCGAATCAGGTTCATGGTGCCGCTTTGCTGGGTATTTCACGCAATGTTATGAGGACCTTGTTAAAGCGCCATGGATTGCTGACTGATACCGGCTACGGTAAAGCGGCAGAATACGATGATCAGGAGAGCGTGGAGCTTAAAGAGTTGCAGGCAGGATAGATTGTAGGCAGTAGGGATATTGGACTGAAAATCGGAGGCAATAGATCGTATTCAGCAACTAAATGCGGTCCCAGAAAAACCTCAACCTGTGCAAGGTTGGGGTTTTTTTATGCTGCTGAAAATGGCGCGGTTAACCTAAATCTGACTTTTTTAGGGAGAATCTTGCCAGAAGTGCTTATTCTGCGCCTGAGCCTGTTAGAATTTGCCGAAAATCACGACTCCCAGTAATGGATATGCTCAATCAAAACATTCCACAAGCCATTATGTTTGCCGATGTTTCCGGTAGTTCTGCGCTTTACAAGCAATTGGGTAACCAGGATGCAAAGGCGCTTGTGGATGATGTTGTAAGCCATATGGCTGCTACCACCATTGTTCACGAGGGTACGGTAGTTAAAACCATCGGCGATGAGGTCATGGCCCGTTTCGACAGTGCGAGTACGGCGTGCCGGGTGGCCATTGCGATTCAGCAACGCTCAACCCGCGAATTTGCAGATATAGGCTTGGGAATCCGGATAGGTATAGCCTTTGGCGATACAGTGGTCACACCCACCGATGCCTTTGGTGATACCGTTAATGACGCCGCCTTTGTAGCGCACATAGCCCGTGCCAACCAGGTTGTCCTGACTCAGGGGGTCATTGACCAGCTGGATGCGGGCTTAATGGAGCAGTGCCAGTTATTCGACCGCGTTAATATTAAAGGTGATAGTCAAAAAACCATTATTTACCGCCTTGCGTGGGAGACATCACAACAAAACGATTTTTCTACCCGTGTAATGCCTATTCATGATCTAACCCGCTTTGTGTCCACTTTTCAGTTAACCTTACGAATAGGTCCCAAATCAGTCAACTTGTTGCCAGACCAAACACCTTATTTGATCGGTCGCGATCTGAACAAAGTCGATATGTACCTGGATAATTCGGTGTGTTCCCGCGAGCATTGCCACATTGAGTTCAGGCGCGGCAAATATGTGCTGGTTGATCATTCAACCAATGGGACTTACGTCCATGAAGAAAATAAAGCCCCTATTTATTTGCGCCGGGAGGAGACTCCCTTGCAAGGCAGCGGCGTTATCAGTGTGGGACAGCTGGTTGATCCTTCTAACCCCTGGTTAATCCACTATCAGCATTAAAATGTCCATGAAAAAACCAGTAACACCTGCGACCGAATTTGCATCACCCGGGCTATCGCGGATTTTTGCATCTATGGTGTACGACAGTCTTTTGTTAGCTGCTGTCAGCATTGGTTACGGTGCGCTTGTCCTGGGTTTATACGTGCTTTTGTTCGGGCAACCGGAAGCAGGGCAGCGTATTCAGTGGAGCCTTCCTGCCAAGCTGGTAATCACTGCCGGATGGCTGTTAGTGCTGCTACTTTTTTATATCTATTTTTGGCAGCGTTTTGGCCAGACATTAGGTATGAAAACCTGGCGTTTCCAAGTGGTAGACGCGGCAACCAATCAGGCGGTAAGTCGCCGACAGGCCATCAAACGCAGCCTTGCTGCGCTATTTTCACTGGTGTTTTTTGGGATAGGTTATTGGTTCGCATTACTTCATCCGCAACGGCGGTTGCTGCATGATATAGCCAGCGGTACCAAATTGATCCTGCTCAAGAAAAAAGTCAAAAATATTCCGTAAAAAAGTCGTTGCTTCTCAATGCTGTGAAAAAATATCCATGAGCTGCATGATCGCTTTTGCCTCCTGCAGGCTGCACGGGTTGTTTCTCTCTCCGCGAAAATAAGCGTTAACCTGTTCAATCATCGGTTGTTGAATATGGGTGGGATTGGGAATTGAAAACTCCTGTTCGCCTTCGGTATTTTGCAGCCGGATAGATTGCTGCCCGAAAAAATGAATACTCAATTTTCCCGTTGTACCGATAATTTCACAGATGTCGCGGGTCTGGCTTTTATCGACTGCAAAATGCCAGCGGCCCTAAAACATAACACCGGAGGCGAATTCTATAGCGCCAAGCACGCAGTCATCAGCAATGCTCAGTGGGTGCTGCTTGATGGGAGGTCTGATAAAAAGCCGGGCCGCTTTTTAATTCACAGACATTACCTGCGCCGATAATGCCCCAGCGGATGGTTTTTGGGGTAATCACCTGTTGCTCCTGTACAAATGTTCTACTGATTAAAAAGGCATCAGCCTGGCCCGGTAAACCGGGTTAATTTAGGCTAATTGCATAAAAAAAGGTATGATGCTGCCCTTAAATTTTCCTGTTTGTTTCTGGTTGGCCTGCGTTCTGGCAACTAATCCTTCCACCGTAGAATCCTTTGTTATGTCGTTGATTAAAATTGAAAAAGCCTATCTAAGTTATGGCCTGCAAGTATTGCTGGACGGTATTGAATTGGTAGTTGAAAAAGGCCAGCGTGTCTGTCTGATAGGCCGCAATGGCGCCGGCAAATCCAGCCTGCTCAAAGTTATCGCAGGCGATGTGGATCTGGATAAGGGCGAGGTCATTTTGCAAAGCGGTATTCGTATTGCGCGATTGGAACAGGATTTGCCGGATGCGGATGACCGGCTTGTGTTTGATTCAGTCGCCAGCGCTTTTCCAGGCCTGGGTGATTTGCTGAGCGACTATCATCGCCTGGCTCACGGAGCTGATTTTAATGATGCAACCATGGCGCAGATGGAAAAACTCCAGCACGAAATTGAAATGCGTGATGGTTGGCAAATGCAACAAAAAGTAGAAACTATTTTAACGCGGCTGGATTTACCGGCGGATAAATTTATGCGTGAACTGTCGGGCGGATGGCGTCGCCGCGTAGCCCTGGCGCGCGCACTGGTGCTGGAACCTGATGTTTTGTTGTTGGATGAGCCGACCAACCATCTTGATATAGCAGCGATAGATTGGCTGGAAAAACAACTGCTCAACTTTAAGGGTGCTTTGGTTTTCATCACCCACGATCGCGCATTACTGCAAACCCTGGCAACCCACATCGTTGAATTGGATCGCGGCCACTTGCGTTATTGGGCCGGCGATTACGCCAGTTATTTGGTTTATCGTGAGCAAGCGCTGGCAGAAGAGGCGCGTCACAATGAATTGTTTGATAAAAAACTGGCGGAAGAAGAGGTGTGGATTCGCCAGGGAATTAAAGCGCGCCGCACTCGCAACGAAGGACGTGTGCGTGCGTTGAAAGTGCTGCGAAATGTGCGTGCCGAACGACGTGAGCTTATCGGCAAAGCCAATTTTTCGCTGGCATCCGGTGAGGCATCCGGCAAGTTGGTTGCAGAACTAAAAGATGTTTCCTATTCCTGGGGCAGCAAACCGATTGTCAGGCGTTTTTCGTCCGCTATTATGCGCGGCGACCGTATTGGATTGGTAGGCGCCAACGGAGCGGGTAAAAGTACCTTGCTGAAATTAATCTTGGGAGAACTCCAACCGCAATCCGGTTCGGTGCGTTTGGGAACAAATTTAAACGTCGCCTATTTTGACCAACTACGCGATCAACTGGATCTGGATAAAAGCGCAGTGGACAACGTTTCTGAAGGCCGTGACTTTATTGAAATAGACGGTAAATCAAAACATATATTTTCATACCTGAGCGATTTTTTGTTCAGTGGTGAGCGCGCGCGTACACCTTTGCGCGCTTTATCCGGCGGCGAGCGTAATCGTGTGTTGCTGGCAAAACTGTTCAGTAAATCTGCCAACTTATTGGTGTTGGACGAACCGACCAATGACCTGGATGTTGAAACGCTGGAACTCCTGGAGGAAATCCTGACGGATTATGAAGGGACCGTCCTGCTGGTCAGCCATGACCGGGCATTTCTAAATAATATTGTGAGCAGCGTTATCGCCTTTGAAGGTCGCGGTAATGTGCTTGAATATGTGGGCGGTTACGATGATTGGATTCGCCAGGGTGGCAAATGGACCCAGGCTGATCTGCCTGAGGCTGAAGTTGAAGTCTCAGGCAGCCAATCCGCTATCCAATTGCCTAACGTCCCCACACCTGAACCTAATGTGGGGAAGCTAACAGCACGGTCTAAAAAATTAAGTTATAAATTACAGAAGGAGTTCGAGGAGTTGCCGAAAAAAATCGAGCAGCTTGAACAGCAGGTTGCGGTCATGCAGGCGGTGGTTGGTGCAGCTGATTTTTATACGCAGCCGCCGAAAACCGTTGAGGAAAAGTTACAGGTGTTGGCGCAACTCGAAATGGAGCTGGAACAATGTTTTGAGCGCTGGGCCGAGTTGGAAGATATGCAGCAGTTGGAATAACTATCCCGGTTGTGTATGGGGAGCCACATAAACAGCCAGTACATCACAGGTGGCGCCGTGCAAAACACTGTTAGGTGTTGAACCCAATAAAAGGGCGAAACCTTTTCGGCCATGGCTGCCGACAATGATCAGGTCAACGTTTTGTTGCTCAGCGAGATAATGTAATTCGCTGGCCGGTTGTCCGACCAAAATATGCTCTTGGGCTATGGGGAAATCAACGCTTTTTAACAGGTCTTGCAGTTCTTGCTCGGCGCGTTGCACTTGTTGTGTTTGCATCTCGGAAATATCCAGCGGCATTTCTCCCCCATAAGCAAATGCGATGGGCTCCAGTACATGTGCAACGCTCAATTGTGCGTTACAACTGCGTGCGATATGGATGGCTTTGGCAAGGACTTGCGGGGTTTCATCGGTTAAATCTAGCCCCACCAGGATATGGCGATACAGGTTTGCAGGCTGGCTCATAAAAACTCCCTATTAAATACTGGCGTGTGTTTATAGCCTAGTCACAGAACACCAAACTAGCCAGCTTGTTTTAGCTCTAATAGAGGAATGGGTAATATGAATATTGGGCTCATCATTATTATTGTAATTGCACTTGCCCTGATACTTGGGCCGGTGATGATGCTGCGCCCCAATGCGGCGCAAAAATATAAGGAAGGCTTGCGCCGCCTGGCTCGCGCGGAGGGAGTCCATTATTCAATCCGCAATATTCCCCGACAGGCTGACGAACAGGAACAGCCCGCCGGTGTACCTGTTTATTTTTTCCCTCCCCTGAAAACCCAAACCTCTCCGGGATGGATGTTGGTCCGCACGCATTATGAACACGATCTCCATTTTTTGGGCTGGTGGAACTGGCAGGGTGAAGAGCGGCCAACTGATGCCGAGTTGGAGGTTTTGCGTGAACATTTGCCGACGCTACCGGAATCGGTGCGGGCAGTCAGTTCAGCAGGCCAAGGTGTTACTGTCTATTGGGAAGAGCAAGGCGGGGAACCCGTTCTGCAACAGGTATTAAGCCTGCTTAAATCATTGCGAGTGGCAGTTACTCTGGAATAATGCGTTCCGGCAGTAAGTCGCGGCTCATCGTTCTGCGCGATCCCTCCATGATTTCACTCAGCTCTTTAATCATGCGCACCCGCCGTGGATTCGGGTGCACGGATTCCATCAACAGACTTTGCGCCTTTTGGTAGTAACTTTGCGCCGAAAAGCGATCTTGCAGGGCTGAAAATTTGTATCCCTGCGCAATAAATGACGCGACACTTACCATCAGGTAGGCCCATGACAGTTCGCTGGTATAAGCTTCAAGCTCCGTATCGCTGAATTTTCCCTGGACACAAAGGTGCCGCAATATTTTTACGGCCTCATCAAGGTGCAGCTGAGTTTGGGTTATTTGTGCATCACTGTCTTTTTGGTAGCTAGCGCCAGGCGGGTGTTTTCCACCCGCCAGGTCTTCAGAGCGCAATAATGCATGGCGAATACTGTTTTCAATATGGGTTTTAGTCCCGGTCTCAAGCGCAAGTATTTGTTGCAGCAGGTTTACAGTTTCATCATTTATATATTTGGCCATGGCCGGATTCGGAAGGGTTTGCTCAAGGCAATTAACGATGTCAACCAGGGCTTCTGCCTGGATTTTTAACTTACGTTGTTGCATACGGCGGGCTTGTTCCCGCTCTTGCTTACGGTTGATAGCGCTGACAATGACAAGGGCGACGAGCGCCAGGGCTATCAAAACAATTAACACCACCATGAAACCGAACACCTGGACAAATTAAACAGACAATAAAAATAGGGTTGAACCTGAATTTTTATTCATAAACTGGCGAACAACTGAAACATTGTCGTCTATCTTGACTAACTTAATGATATTTAAGGATAAATATAGCAAGTATCCAGATGTCGATTAAGACTATTTTTTGTCCTCGAATAACTTTTTTGATTTTATAAGATATTAACAATCGCTTGACCCCCGCGGTTTCAAGTCTTATATATGCGCACCTTTGCTGCAAAATGACTATCCTGTAGCTAGCCTGAAAAGTCGCTTTGTTAGTATCTTCGGCCATCCATACTGCCAGAATTCACCTATTCAAACTTGAAAAAGACAATGTAAACATGGGCAAATCCTTAGTAATTGTAGAATCGCCAGCTAAAGCCAAGACGATCAATAAGTATCTTGGGTCGGACTTCATTGTGAAATCCAGTATTGGACATATCCGTGATTTACCCACCAGCGGCGGTGCCAAGCCGGTTGATGCCAAAGAACGGGCCAAGCAGGCTGCCGCAACCCGCAAGCTGTCGGCAGAGGAAAAAGCTGTCTACCAGGCCCAAAAAAGTAAAACCCAACTGATTAATCGTATGGGTATTGACCCGGAAAACGGTTGGGAGGCGCACTATGAAATTCTTCCGGGTAAAGAAAAAGTAGTTGATGAACTGAAGAAGCTGGCTGAGAAAGCCGATACCGTTTACCTCGCAACCGACTTGGATAGGGAAGGAGAAGCCATTGCCTGGCACTTGCGTGAAGCCATAGGCGGAGATGAGAATCGCTATCGTCGGGTTGTTTTTAATGAAATTACCAAAACAGCTATCCAGAATGCCTTTAAAAACCCTGGCCGGGTAGATCAAAACCGCGTAGACGCACAACAGGCGCGCCGTTTCCTGGATCGTGTTGTGGGCTACATGGTATCGCCCTTGTTATGGGAAAAAGTTGCCCGCGGGCTTTCTGCGGGCCGTGTGCAATCCGTTGCTGTACGTTTGGTCGTTGAACGCGAGCAGGAGATCAGGGCCTTTGTTCCGGAAGAATACTGGACCGTTATTGCCGATTTGGCAGCAGGCAAGGGCGAGCAGGTTCCTTTTGAAGTTAAGAAGCAGGGCGAAGAAGTTTTTAAACCACTCAATGAAGCCCAGGCCATGGCAGCGGTAAACGCGCTGCAACAGGCAAGCTATAGGGTCAGTCAGCGCGAAGACAAACCCACACAATCCAAACCCTCTGCGCCTTTTATTACTTCGACCTTGCAGCAGGCAGCGAGCACCCGTTTGGGGTTCGGCGTCAAGAAAACCATGATGATGGCGCAGCGTCTATACGAAGCGGGCTATATTACCTACATGCGTACCGACTCGACTAACCTGAGTGCAGATGCGGTTGAGGCTTGTCGCGAATACATCCTCGATAGTTATGGCAAAAAATACCTGCCGGAAAGCCCGGCGGTTTATTCCAGCAAAGAGGGCGCACAAGAGGCGCACGAAGCGATTCGTCCTTCCAGCGTGGCTGTACAACCTAACCAGCTGAGTGGTATGGAGCGGGATGCAGAGCGCCTTTACACCCTGATCTGGCAGCAATTTGTAGCTTGCCAGATGAGCCCGGCGGAATATACCAGCACCAGCGTAGTGGTAAGTGCGGGTGATTTTGAATTGCGTACCCGCGGCCGTGTGGTGCGGTTTGATGGTTATACCAAGGTGCTGCCGCAAACCGCCAGGAAAGATGAAGATGTTGTGTTGCCCGATATAAAAGTCGGTCAGATATTGCCCCTGATCAAACTCAATCCCAACCAACACTTTACCAAACCCACTGCACGTTACACCGAGGCCAGCCTGGTGAAGGAATTGGAAAAACGCGCTATAGGTCGCCCATCCACCTATGCAGCCATTATTTCCACAATCCAGGAACGCGGATACGTACGTCTAGAGAATCGTCGTTTTTATGCGGAAAAAATGGGCGATATAGTGACCGAACGCCTGGTTGAAAGTTTTGATGATTTAATGGATTACAGTTTTACCGCCAATATGGAGGAATCGCTCGACGTGGTTGCCCAGGGCGGTAAAAACTGGCGTAAAGTCCTTGACGAGTTTTACAGCGGTTTTACCAAAAAGCTGCAAGTTGCCTCAAGCGCCAGTAAAGGTATGCGTGCTAATGACCCTACGGATACCGATATTCCCTGTAGCTTGTGCGGGCGCCATATGCAAATCCGTACCGGCAGTACCGGCGTATTTTTAGGATGTTCCGGTTACGCCTTGCCACCGAAAGAGCGCTGCAAAAATACCATGAATCTGGTATCCGGTCATGAGGCTGTCGATGCGGATGCCGATGAAGAGGCCGAATCCAAGCAATTGCGCACCAAGCATCGCTGCAAAATTTGCAATTCCGCCATGGATTCCTATCTGTTGGATGAATCGCGCAAAATCCATATCTGCGGTAATAACCCGGACTGTGCAGGCTATGAGGTTGAGCTTGGCAGCTTCAAGCTTAAAGGCTATGAAGGTCCGACCCTTGAATGCGATAAATGCGGCAGTGAGATGCAGCTTAAGACCGGCCGTTTTGGAAAATATTTCGGCTGTACCAACAGCGATTGTAAAAACACTCGCAAGCTCCTGAAAAGCGGTGAGGCAGCGCCGCCTAAAGTCGATCCTATTGTGATGCCGGAATTACGTTGTGAGAAAGTGGATGATCACTATGTATTGCGCGATGGTGCAGCAGGTTTATTTTTGGCTGCCAGTCAGTTCCCTAAAAACCGCGAAACCCGTGCGCCATTAGTGGCTGAACTTCTGCCCTATAAAAACCAGATTGACCCTAAATATCACTTCTTGCTTTCAGCACCTGTAACGGATCCAGACGGCAATAAGGCAATTATTCGTTTTAGCCGCAAAACCAAAGAACAATATGTACAGACTGAAGTTGACGGCAAGGCAACTGGTTGGAAAGCTTTTTACGAAGGCGGGAAATGGAAAGTCAATAAAAAGTAAGTAGAAAGAATGTCCAGGTAAAATTTTCACCTGGATGTTTTGTGTTTTGGTTTTGATACAACAGTGAAGACAGAAAGACTTCGGTTTTTCTGTCTTTTGTTTTTGCGATGCAGCTTTTTATCGGTTGCTACTTGAGATATCACTAGCGGGACAAACTATGGCCAACCTCTCCCTTACGCGGGTCAACCAAAAGCTAATGCAGGCCAAGCTGCTGTTGCAGTCAGCGGAAGGGCAGGGTCTTACTGCTGTCCAACTGCACGCGATCCTGGAGGGAGCAGCTTTTCATCTCGTTTGCGCCTACCATCATTACCTGCGTGAAATTGCAGAAACCTACAATTTGAAAAATGCTATAGCCTTGCGCACTGAAGCTGACTTGGTGACAGCCTTTGAAACCGCCAAAAAGTATCCGGCAGAAGCTGAAGAGCTTGTAAGCCTGCGCAAAGAGCCGGCATCCTGGCTTGCACAGCTCCAGGTTTATTATGATTTCCTGTGGCGTACACCGGTCATCAGCACTACGGGGCAGGAAACAGGCCTCATCAGTCTTGTTGATGAAGATAAGGCTGAAGCCGTTGCGGTTAACCTAGAACGTCTGACCCAATGGCAGCGTCAATTTGTTGAGCTGGTCATTCGCCAGCGTGCCACCAGTGCCGAGTTTTGATTAAACTGCCATATGTCTGCACTAAGTTGTGCAAATTTGGCAGGCTGCGGGTTTTGACGGTTGATCACTGCTATCGTCTATGGCACAATTCGCACCCTTCGTGCACAAGGCCGTTGATTTTTTTATTATTTGTATAAAAATCAATCGGTTAGCAAGAATAGAATTGCTTTTAAATATAAAGCTAAGCGGACGTGGTGAAATTGGTAGACACACCAGGTTTAGGTTCTGGCGCCGCAAGGTGTGAGAGTTCGAGTCTCTCCGTCCGCACCATAAAAATTCCCAAGAGCCGCACAGCGGCTTTTTTAATATTGATATACATCTATCTCACGAGGCAGATATGCAAGTTTCCCTTGAAACAACTTCTGGTCTGGAACGTCGTCTTACCATCGGTGTACCCGCAGCACAGGTTGATGCAGAAGTCGAAAATCGCTTAAAGCAAGCTGCTCGTACTGTAACCATTAAAGGTTTCCGCAAGGGCAAGGTTCCTATGTCTGTAGTACAACAGCGCTTTGGTGCCGGAGTACGCCAGGAAGTGGTTGGCGATGTTATCAGTCGCTCGTTCTATGCCGCGGTTCAAAAAGAAAATGTAAGGCCTGCGGGCCAACCGGCTATACAACCTAAGCAACTGGCCCCTGGTAAAGACCTCGAATACGTAGCGACCTTTGAAGTTTATCCAACGGTTGAACTCAGTGACTTAAGTGCTTATGAAATCACCCGTTACACTGCCGAAGTGACTGAAGCCGATGTAGATAACATGGTAGAAGTATTACGCAAGCACCAGAGTACCTGGACCGCTGTCGACCGTGCTGCGGCAGATGGTGACCAGGTCAATATCGATTTTACCGGCACCAAAGACGGTGTTGAGTTTGCAGGCGGCAAAGCCGAAGGCCAAAACCTGGTGTTGGGCTCAAACTCAATGATTCCAGGTTTTGAAGCTGGTATTGTCGGCATGAAAACCGGAGAAGAAAAAACCATCACCGTAACCTTTCCAGCCGATTACCAGGCTGAGGAATTGAAAGGTGCAGAAGCTCAGTTTGCAATTAAAGTAAATTCTGTATCTGAAGCCCAATTGCCTGAATTAAATAAAGAATTTTTTATTAAGTTCGGTGTGGAGAAGGGCGGCGAGAAGCAATTCCGCAAAGAAGTTAAAGCCAATATGGATCGTGAACTATCCAATGCTTTGAAGGCCAAGGTAAAAACCCAGGTGATGGATGCTTTGTTTGCGTCACACACTACTGAGCTACCCAAGGCACTGGTCGCTAATGAAATCGAAGTTCTGCGCAACCAGATGTTGCAACGCTTTGGCGGCCAACAACAAAACTTTGATGTGAAATCATTGTTGCCGGACACCATGTTCCAGGAAGAAGCGCAGCGCCGCGTCACCCTGGGTCTGATTGTGGGTGAAATCGTCAAATCAGCTAAGTTGAAACCTGACGCCAAGCGCGTTAAATCCATGATTGAAGACATAGCATCTACCTATCAAGAGCCGAAAGAGGTGGTTGAATACTACAACAGCAATGCTGAATTATTGTCTGGTGTAGAATCAGCAGTCCTTGAAGACCAGGTCGTTGACCATGTATTGGCAGGCGCAAAAGTGACTGAGCAGGCCTCAGCTTACGAAGAAATTATCAAAGCTAACACCCAGCGTTAATTCGTTCAAAAAAGCCGCAAAACGTCTGTTTTGCGGCCTTCCTGCTTCGCAAATTCTCTCCAATTTACGCTTGATGCTGGCATATAATCAAATCACAGGTTAAGCTCCTTGTTATCCATCCTGTCGACTTTAGTCTTTAAAGTTGCTGTAACCTTTGTTTAAGGATAAAAGGCAATATGTCTTACGATTATTCAAAAAATGCGTCACCTATCATGACTGGCGGTCTGGTGCCTATGGTGATCGAGCAAACCGCTCGGGGCGAACGTTCATTTGATATTTATTCCCGCTTGTTGAAAGAGCGCGTTATTTTTCTGGTTGGCCCGGTAGAAGACTATATGGCGAACCTGGTTGTGGCTCAACTTTTGTTCCTTGAAGCCGAAAACCCGGACAAAGATATTCATTTGTATATCAACTCACCAGGCGGTTCGGTAACGGCTGGTATGTCAATTTATGACACCATGCAATTTATCAAGCCCGATGTCAGTACCATGTGTATTGGCCAAGCTTGCAGTATGGGTGCCTTTTTGTTGAATTCCGGTGCCAAAGGCAAGCGTTTTTGCCTGCCGAATTCCCGTGTAATGATTCACCAGCCAAGCGGTGGCGCGCAAGGCCAAGCATCTGATATTCATATTCAGGCGCAGGAAATTTTGAAAATTCGGGCCCGGTTAAACGAACTCATGGCCGCTCATTCTGGTCAATCTATTGAGCGTATTGAATTGGATACCGAGCGTGATAATTTTATGTCGGCAGAACAAGCCAAAGAATATGGTTTGGTTGATGCGGTGGTGAAAAGTCGCATTGGCTAATTACAGCGCCATTTTCCAATTTGTTTTGATCGAAGCGTGTTTGCAGTTCGTATCAAGTACTTCCCGAGCAGACATTTTGCTCACTAAGATGGAGTAGTTCCAATGACCGATCACACTGGTGATACAGGCGATAAAAACGGAAAGTTGCTTTACTGTTCATTTTGCGGAAAGAGTCAACATGAAGTTCGCAAGCTGATTGCAGGCCCTTCTGTGTTTATTTGCGATGAGTGTGTTGATCTTTGTAACGATATTATTCGCGAAGAGATTCAGGAAAGCACTACCGAGGGTTCTTCAGAGAAGCTGCCCAAGCCCCATGAAATTTCTGCAATCCTGGACCAATACGTCATTGGTCAGCGTCGTGCGAAAAAAGTATTGGCGGTTGCTGTATACAATCATTACAAGCGCCTTCGTATGGGTTCAAAAACCAAAGAGAAGGAGCCGGTAGAGTTAGGTAAAAGTAATATCCTGCTGGTGGGTCCGACCGGTAGCGGTAAAACGCTGTTGGCAGAAACCCTGGCGCGCTTGCTGGATGTTCCTTTTACCATCGCCGATGCCACCACCTTAACTGAAGCAGGTTATGTAGGTGAAGACGTTGAAAACATCATCCAGAAATTGCTGCAAAAATGCGATTACGATGTCGATAAAGCCCAGCAGGGCATTGTGTATATCGACGAGATCGACAAGATTTCGCGCAAGTCTGACAATCCGTCCATAACCCGCGATGTATCGGGTGAGGGCGTTCAGCAAGCGCTCTTGAAATTGATCGAAGGTACGGTTGCCTCGGTGCCACCACAAGGCGGTCGCAAGCATCCGCAGCAGGAATTTTTGCAGGTAGATACTTCTAATATCCTGTTTATATGCGGCGGTGCATTTGCTGGCCTGGATAAAGTGATTCGCGATCGCTCCGAGAAAGGTGGTATTGGCTTCTCGGCAGAGGTAAAGAGCAAAGACGAAAAACGTAATTTTGGCGAAACCTTGCACGATTTGGAGCCTGAGGATTTGGTCAAGTACGGGTTGATTCCGGAGTTCGTGGGTCGCCTTCCGGTAATCGCAACCTTGGATGAATTGGACAAAGCAGCACTTATCCAGATTCTTACGGAGCCTAAAAATGCATTGACCAAGCAATATGGTCGTTTGTTTGAAATGGAAGGTGTCGCAATCGACTTTCGTCCCGATGCGCTTGAAGCAGTAGCGCAACGTGCAATGGAGAGGAAAACCGGTGCCCGCGGTTTGCGCTCCATTATGGAAAATGTCTTGCTCGATACCATGTATAAGATTCCCTCTGAAGAGAACGTCGTTAAAGTGGTTGTTGACGAGTCGGTGATCAAGGGCGAATCTGAACCTATACTGGTTTATGAGAACATGGACTTACCCGCAAAAGTGGCCTCAGACGAATAAATCTGCTTGTTGCTTTTTTGAACGCAATGCACAAAAAGGGCGCTGGTAAGCGCCCTTTTTGTATAATTAGCCGCAATAAACTTGTAATTCAAAAAATTTCCCCCACTCTTATCTCAGGTAATGAGGTTGTCTACCTCAACAAGTGAGGATGCCTAATGGAAACACAAGATTTTACGTCGTCTGCCTTAAATGAATTGCCACTTCTGCCCCTGCGCGATGTGGTCGTATACCCGCATATGGTGACGCCGCTGTTCGTGGGGCGCCAAAAATCCATAGAAGCGCTTGAACGAGCTATGGCCGCGGATAAATACGTGCTGCTGGTTGCCCAAAAAAATCCGTCGCTTGATGACCCCAAGTCGGAAGATCTTTACAGCGTGGGTACTATCGCCTCAATCCTGCAGTTGCTTAAATTACCTGACGGTACGGTTAAGGTACTTATCGAGGGTAAAGAGCGAGCGCAAATCGATCAGATAGAAGAATTGGAAACCCATTTCAAGGCGCGGATTTCACCTTTGGAAGAAGCCGGTGTATCGGGCTCTGAGGCGCACGCGCTCGTCACTGCCGCAGTCGGCCAATTCGAGCAATATGTCAATCTCAGTAAAAAAGTACCTGCAGAAGTCATTACTTCACTTTCAGGTATTGATGATCCTGGTCGCCTGACCGATACCATTGCAGCTCATATGTCTTTGGAGTTGGCACAAAAGCAGGCAATCCTGGAAATAATTGATGTGCGCGCCCGCATGGATCATTTGCTTGGATTGATGGATACCGAAGTAGATGTCTTCCAGGTTGAGAAAAAAATCCGTGGCCGCGTTAAAAAGCAGATGGAAAAAAGCCAGCGCGAATATTATTTGAATGAGCAAATCAAAGCCATTCAAAAAGAATTAGGTGAAATGGGCGAAGATGTCAGTGAGGCAGACGAGATCGATAAAAAAATCGCCTCTGCCGGTATGCCCAAAGAAGCCGAGGAAAAAGCACGTGCTGAAGCCAATAAGTTAAAGATGATGTCACCTATGTCAGCTGAGGCATCGGTGTTGCGTGCCTATATTGATTGGATGGTCAAAGTACCCTGGTCAAAACGTAGTAAGGTTCGACACGATTTGATTCGTGCTGAAGAGGTATTGAATAAAGATCATTTTGGCTTGGATGAGGTGAAAGAACGCATCCTTGAATATCTTGCAGTGCAACAGCGCGTTAAGAAAATTAAAGGGCCTATTTTGTGTTTGGTTGGGCCACCAGGTGTAGGTAAAACGTCTCTCGGGGAATCCATTGCGCGTGCAACCAATCGCGAGTTTGTGCGTATGGCTTTGGGTGGTGTACGCGATGAAGCGGAAATTCGAGGCCACAGACGAACCTACATAGGCTCGCTACCCGGTAAACTGATTCAGAAAATGGCGAAAGTTGGTGTGAAAAACCCGCTGTTTTTGCTCGATGAAATCGACAAAATGGGTATGGACAACCGGGGTGATCCGGCCTCTGCGTTATTGGAAGTACTGGATCCCGAACAAAATAATCACTTCAATGATCATTATCTGGAAGTAGATTACGATTTGTCAGATGTTATGTTCGTTTGCACCTCTAACTCAATGAATATCCCTGGGCCTTTACTGGATCGTCTGGAGGTTATTCGCATTCCGGGTTATACCGAGGATGAAAAATTGAACATTGCAACCCGCTATTTGATTCCCAAGCAAATGAACGCCAATGGCTTGAAAGAAAATGAAGTTGAAATCAGACCGGAAGTGATTCGCGACATAGTCCGTTATTACACCCGCGAGGCTGGTGTGCGCGGCCTTGAGCGCGAAATAGCAAAATTATGTCGTAAAGTCGTTACCCGCCATGTGCGTGCAAAAAACACATCAGTCGACGTTATTAATTCGACTGAGCTTGAAGAATTGTTAGGTGTACGTAAATTCGATTTTGGCAAAGCGGAAAGTAAAGATCAAATCGGCCAGGTAACCGGGCTGGCGTGGACACAAGTAGGTGGTGAGTTGCTGACGATTGAGTCATCTGCGGTTACCGGTAAAGGCAGGGTTATCAAAACCGGCTCCTTAGGTGATGTAATGCAGGAGTCAATTCAGGCTGCCTTAACTGTAGTGAGGTCGCGCTCTCAAATCCTGGGTATCGCGCCGGATTACCATGAAAAGGTAGATATTCATATCCATGTTCCCGAAGGTGCAACACCTAAAGACGGTCCCAGTGCAGGTATTGCTATGTGTACCGCGCTTGTCTCGGTCCAAACCGGCATCCCGGTGCGGGCGGATGTGGCCATGACCGGAGAGATTACCTTGCGCGGTGAGGTTCTGCGGATTGGAGGTCTGAAGGAAAAGCTATTAGCGGCGCATCGCGGCGGCATTAAAACAGTAGTGATTCCGGCCGGTAATGAACGTGATCTCAAAGAGATACCCGCCAATATCAAAGCTGATCTTGTAATCAAACCTGTGCAGTGGATTGATGAAGTCCTGGAAATTGCGTTGCAGCATATGCCCAAGCCCCTGACGGATGAAGAATATCGTGCGCTTGAACAAGCTGCGCAAAAATCGGAATCTGCTCGCATCAGTACACATTAAAGTGACAAGCGTGTTGAAATGACACAACGCTGCCAGGGATGGCGGCTATAAAATGAACAAAATTCGAATTGCTCGACAGAAAGTTTGATGTTTCCTTGACCCTCATCTTCTCAGTTGGTATAAATCGCAATTCATTTATCCTATAGGCCGCGTTTAGCTTGTTCCTGCGGGAGTGAGAGCGCAAATTTATTGTACAAATAATCAGAAAGGGGTCATGTGTGAACAAAACTGAACTTATCGAAGCGATTGCCGCATCAGCAGATATTCCAAAAGCAGCCGCTGGTCGCGCCTTGGATGCAGTTGTAGAAAATATCACTAGTGCCCTTAAAAGTGGTGATTCAGTTGTGTTGGTCGGATTCGGCACTTTCTCTGTGAAAGAACGTGCTGCACGTACCGGGCGCAATCCGCAAACCGGTAAGGAAATTCAAATTGCTGCGTCAAAAGTGCCGGGCTTTAAAGCGGGCAAAGCGTTGAAAGACGCTGTAAACTAAGCTTTCGTATATACTGCCGACTTCTGTTCATCACGTTGGTGGTAGGGTAGGAAAAAGGCGCATTTTTTAAGTGCGCCTTTTTTATTAAGCTGCATTTTTTGAAATTACAGCCGAAATGTCATTGACAGTTGTGCGATGTTTTGCGCAATAAGATTTATTAAATAACTCAGTTAAATAAGTTAGAAAGTCTGTTGGGAGTTTAAAATGCTACAAGAATTGCGTGATAAGTCTACGGGCATGGTTGCGAAAATTATCATCGGATTTATCGCTGTGATTTTTGCCTTGTGGGGCACCGAAACCCTGTTTGAGCGCGGAGTAGCTGAAGGCAGGGCGATAAAGGTAAACGGTGAAAAAATTACCGAGGCAGATATTGCCAGGGGCATCCAAGGCCGTAAGCAACAAATTATCAACCGTTATGGCGAATCTGTACCTGCTGAATATTTGACAGATGAAACCTTGCGCAAGCCCGTAATCGAAGGCCTTATTCAGCGCTCGCTGCTATCGCAGGTGGCAAAGAAAGGCGGTTTGACGGCTAGCTCCGCGGTAATCAATCACGAACTCATAACGGCTCCGGCCTTCCAGCAGGATGGTGTGTTCAATCAGGAAAGATTCTTGCAATTGTTACGTTACCAGGGTTTTACACCGGCGACTTATCAGAAAGCTATTGCTGAAGACATGGTGATCAACCAGCTCCAATTCACGATTGCAGCGACCTCTTTCGTTACTCCCACAGAGCTTGCGAATATCATTGGATTAAGCTTCCAATCACGCGATTTCAGCTACGTGGTTATTCCCGCTGAAACAGCAGAAAAAACAATCAGCGTGGATGAGAGAGACATTAAAGATTATTACGATGCGAATCCACAAGCATACACAACGCCAGAGCAGGTTGCGGTTGATTATGTAGAGCTGAGCATTGCTGAGCTGGCAAAAAATATCGTGGTTACTGATGACCAGGTTCAAAAGCAATTTGAACAGAACACCAAGGCTTTTGTTGCAAAAACCGAACGCCAGGCAGCGCATATTTTGTTAGAGGGCGATGATGCACAGAAACGTGCAGAAGAGTTGAAAACCAAGCTTGCAGCGGGTGAAGATTTTGCAAAACTCGCAGCCGAATTCTCAACTGACTCAGGCTCAAAGAGCCAGGGCGGTGACCTGGGTTTTTCCAGTGGTGATGCATTTCCTGCTGAATTTGAAGCAGCACTTGCCAAACTGAACGTGGGCGAAGTGTCAGCACCTGTAAAAACAGAAGCCGGTGTGCATCTTATCAAACTGCTCTCTGAACGCGGTGCAAATCCACCGTCTTTCGAAGAGGCCAAAGCGGACATTATTGAACAGCTCAAGCGTGGCGAGGCCGAAAACCAATTTTCAATCAAACTCGAAAAGCTTAAGGATCTGGCATATAACGTTGACAACCTGGCAGATGTCGCTAAAGAATTGGGTTTGACTGCACAAAATACCGGTTTGTTTGCAAAAAGCGGCGGTAAGGATTTAACAGCAAACAATGCATTTGTAACTGCTGCGTTTTCTTCCGAAGTCTTGGATCAGGGCAATGCAAGTGATGTTATTGAGCTGGAACCAAATCGCGTGGTGGTACTTAAGAAGACTGAACGCAAGCCTGCCGCACTCCAACCGCTGGATTCAGTGAAAGATCAAATTGCAGCTCTGGTGAAAGCCGAAAAAGTAAATGCGCTTTTGGCCGAGAAAGCCAAGGTTATAGTATCGGCGGTTAATGGCGGGGCTTCTTTGGCCGACCAAGCCAAGCCATTAGGTTTGGAAGTATATTCTGTTACGGGTGTCACCCGTACGGATAGCGCTACTGATAGAGATGTCTTGCAATACGCCTTTGGCTTGCCTGCTCCTATAGATGGCAAACTGGTCAGTGGCAGTGTCAGGACAGGGAAGGGCGACTATGCAGTCGTTACCCTGAGCGGTGTGACCTTGGCCAGTGAAGACAAGGTGCCGGCAGAGCAGCGCGCTTCTATCGCTACTCAATTGGCTAATATTAACGGCGAATATGATTTCAAGAGTTTCCAGTCCCATTTGCAGGAAGTTGCCAAAATCAGGCAATAATTAATGGTGCAGCCGTTGTCCCCAAAAAAAGAGCTGCTTGCAGCTCTTTTTTTATGTTTAAGTCATAGAGTAAGTAGATATGGCGGACTCAATCAAACACGATGTGATCTCGTGGTTAAATAGGGTTGTTATTGGATTAAACCTGTGCCCGTTTTCTGCACAGCCTGTGCATAACAAGCAGGTGCGCTTTCAAGTGAGTGAAGCAAAAGATGAAGAATCAGTCTTGGCAGACTTAGCTTTGGAAATGGAGTTTTTGGATAGGACACCTGTTACAGAAATTGAAACTACCCTCTTGATCATTCCTTATGCATTACAGGATTTCCATGACTACAACCAATGTGTGATTTGGGCGCAATCCCGGCTTAAGAAGCAGGGCTGGCAAGGTGTGTATCAGTTGGCCAGCTTTCATCCCCATTACTGTTTTGCCGGTGCAGATCCGGATGATGATGAGAACTTAACGAATCGGGCTCCTTATCCCATTATCCATATCATTCGTGAAGCGAGTTTGGAAAAAGCACTGCACTATTTTAAAGATGTAGAGGGTATACCGGTACGTAATAAAGTGTGTGTCGAGAACTTGTCGACAGAGCAAAAACAAAGGCTTTTTCCCTATTTGTTTGCAGATAATTCAGGCGAATAATTTATTGTGCAACCGTGTAACGATTACGGCCGCCTTCTTTGGATTGGTAAAGCGCAGCATCGGCTTTTTCTATCCAGGCGCGGTGATCAACCGTCTGGTCTGTCAGTTGGGCTATGCCCAGGCTGATAGTAAAACTGACTTGTTGCCCTTCAGAAATAACAACCATCTTTTCAACAGTGGTACGCAAACGCTCGGCAAATACACTGGCACCTTGAGAGTCTGTGCCTGTTAAAATTAAACCAAACTCTTCACCGCCGTAGCGGCCGGCGATATCGAGGTCGCGAACCTGTTCTTTAATAGCACGGCTCACTTGGCGGATGACATCATCACCCACGGTGTGGCCGTATTTATCGTTCACTTTCTTAAAGTGATCAATATCCATCATGATGAGTGTAGACGCCTGATCATAGCGATCATAACGTTTGAATTCCTGGATTAAACGCAACTCCCAATAACCGCGATTAAACAACCCGGTAAGATGATCAGTACGACTGAGGTTTTGCAACTGGGTGTTGGCTTGTTGCTGTGCCATTTTATTGATGGCGGTATCAGTAACGTCATACACGATCAGGCAGATTTGTTCCACATGGCCTTTTGAGTCCATAAGCGGAATGATAGTACTGTTCTGGTACATATGTTCTGCTGTACCGGTGATGGGGCGATAGTGCGGAAAGCGGAATAAGTAAGGGCGTTGTTCCCAAGTGGTAAATGTTGCGTTCTGAAGTACGAATACTGATTGCGCCTTGTGCTTAAACCAACCTTCAGAGAGTTCAGGGAAGACACTGAATATACTGCGTTGAAGTACTTCTTCAGGAGTTTTACCGCTGTGGTTCTGCATAAAGCTGTTCCACATGGCGACTTTATAGTTTTTATCCATAACTACAAGGCCGACGTCAATATTTTGCAGTATGTCCATGAGCCAATGGACATCTTCAAAAAACTTGCTGAATTCTTTATTTGTGTTAGTCATTCGATTCGGCGGTTACATTAGTCGAGTAAATAGTTCAGTTTTTCTACCAGGCCAGAGATTGAGTGCTCTGCAATCACTATCAGGAGATCGCAATTGATCTTATGGTTTTCAATAGAGTAGTTGACCTCTACCACTAATGCCTGCTTCCAACTCATATTATTGTTTTGCAGTAGATCGGTAATATTACAGTGCTGTCCCAGGAGCATCGGAGGACCAAAACTGAAATGGGCATCAAGCTGTTCGGCCAATCCTTTCAGGCAGGCGCCATTGAGAACATTGGCTGTGTCCATAAGGAGTTCATATTCAGCCTGCTCATCGGTTACACGATCATATTTAAGCAAGCTGGCCAAGTCATTAAAATCAGTACCGTTGAAAATCAGCATGGCTTCGCCGGCAATTCCGCCGCCAATGAATCCCTGACAAACCCCATGAACTACATCGCTACTTTCACGGTTTAAAGAGTGAAGTGTCATGGCAATATCAGTAGGGTTCAAAATGCTTACATGGGGGATAGAAAGCACAACAAATACATCCAGCAACCTGGCAAGACGATCACCGGCACGGCCCATGGCAACGTTGGTAATTTCCTGGAGGCAGTCCCGTTGATCTTCCGTAAGTAAGTGTGAGCGCATAGTTAGAATCATGCTAATCAGGTTTAAGTTATTCCAAGCTTAGCAGTTGTGCAGCAATATGCGATTGAGTTGTGAAAATTTGTGTCAGTTTATTGATTTCTTTAACAAAATTGCGGTTGTGAGCCTGGATTTATGGCAGTTTTAAGGCTTTGAAAGTTTTGGAAGTGTAATACTTTGAGCAAATCTGTAGAATCAATTTTGAATAAGGACTGTATTTAGTAATGGATATCGAATTCCCTGCCTTCAGGGATATTTAATGGCGGATGATCAATTAAGTTAATAAGGCTGCTCATTATGATAGTAAAATCGCAATATCCTTCTTGCGTAAACACGCGAGCACTATGTCTACTTTTTCTTTTATTCTGTTTTTCTGGTGTTACCTATGGTGGGATCAACGCTTCGGAGGAAGCACCCGGCTCGGAAAAGATAGTAATTAGCCATGCTATCGCCATGCATGATCAACCCAAATATCCCTCTTCCTTTGCCCATTTCGATTATGCCTCACCAGGCGCTCTAAAGGGCGGCGATATAAGATTACATGCAATAGGAACCTTTGACAGTTTGAATCCCTTTATCACCAAAGGCACGCCGGTTGATCGGATTGAGCTGTTATATGACACGCTAACAATTTCCTCTCAGGATGAGCCGTTTACCCAATATGGCCTTGTTGCCGAAAAAATTGAATATCCTGAAGATCGAAGCTGGGTTATCTATCATATTAATCCTTCGGCACGCTTTCATGATGGAAAACAAATAACGGCAAGTGATGTGGCGTTTTCATTCAATACTTTAATAAGTAAAGGTGCACCTCTCTACAGTTATTATTATGCTGATATCAAGGATGTTAAAGCTATTAATCCCTTAACTGTAAAATTTACATTTAAAAATACGACTAATAAAGAGCTGGCATTAATTATTGGGCAATTACCGATTTTGCCTGAACATTTTTGGAAGAATAAAATTTTTGACAAAAGCAGTCTGGAAATCCCCCTGGGAAGCGGCCCTTATAAAATTAAAAGTGTAGATGCGGGGCGCTCAATCGTTTATGAGCGTGTTAAGAACTATTGGGGAAAAGGTTTAGCGGTAAATACCGGACTCTATAATTTTGATCAAATTATTGTTGATTATTATCGCGATGACACAGTCGCTATTGAAGCACTTAAAGCTAAACAACTTGATTTTCGTTATGAAATAATTTCAAAAACCTGGAGTACGGGATACGATATTCCGGCTGCTGCGGAAGGGCTGCTTAAAAAGCAAACTATTCGTGATTATAGCCCCCGAGGTATGCAGGCTTTCCTTGTAAATTTGCGTAAAGCCCCCTTTAATGATCTGAAATTTAGAAAGGCATTAAATTACGCATTTGATTTTGAATGGGAAAATAAAAATTTATTCTATAACGCATATACTCGAACGGAGAGTTATTTCACTAACTCCGAACTGGCTTCTAGCGGGCTGCCGCAAGGGCGAGAGCTTGAAATACTGAATCAATATAAAAATCAACTTCCTGAAACTATATTTACTACAGTGTATAAAAATCCTGTAACGGATGGAGCTGGTAATAACCGCCAAAACTTGCGTGACGCCCAAAAGTTGTTATCCGAAGCTGGCTATTCAATAGTGGATGGAAAATTGGTTGATCCAGTAAATCATAAACCCGTTGTAATTGATTTTCTCGAAAAGGATTCAAGTTTTGAACGTGTATTAAACCCCTATGCAGAAAACCTCAAGCGACTGGGTATACAGCTTAATATCCGCGTAGTTGATATATCACAATTCATAAGTCGCATGAAAATACATGATTTTGATATGACAAGCCTTACCATACCCCAAACGCAATCACCCGGAAATGAGCAGCGTGATTTCTGGACATCTAATTCTGCTGATGTTGAAGGTTCCAGTAACTATAGTGGGATTAAAAATCCGGTTGTTGATGCACTCGTGGATTTAGTTATCAATGCTCCCAATAGGTCAGAGTTGGTAGCAAGAACTCGTGCGCTTGATAGAGTACTCTTACATAATTATTACACGATTCCGCAATGGAGCAATATTAGCCATCGTCTTGTCTATTGGGATAAATTTGAACAGCCAACAGTAGCACCTTCATATGATCTTACATTTAATGTCGGCTTAATGTCGTGGTGGGTAAATCCTGAAAAGGCCAAGAAAATTGATGCTCTTAAACGTTAAGAATAATTGATTAAGGTGTTTTCTAGCCTATGGGCAGCTATATTGTTCGGCGATTAATGTTAATGATTCCAACATTAATTGGAATCATGTTAATTAACTTTGCAATAGTACAGGCTGCACCCGGTGGGCCTGTAGAGCAAATGATTTATCGAATGCAAAATTCGAATACATTTCACCAGCCCCAGTCAGATCAGCAGGAAAGCCTTCAGAATAGCGCGCGGGGTATACCGCCTGAAATTCGAAAACGTATAGAGGCAATGTATGGATTCGATCAGCCTGCCTATATACGTTTATGGACGATGCTAAAAAATTATTCCATGTTGAACTTTGGTGATAGTTTTTATCGTGATGCAAGCGTGGTTGATTTAATCAAGCAAAAGTTACCTGTATCAATATCTTTGGGGTTGTGGAGCACGCTAATTATTTATTTTATTTCGATTCCCCTCGGCATCCGTAAAGCAGTTAACCATGGCAGCCATTTCGATGTTGTCACAAGTTCAGTTATTTCAATTCTCTATGCGATTCCGGGATTCTTATTAGGGATACTATTGATTGTCTTGTTTGCAGGGGGCAGTCATTTTTCCTGGTTTCCTTTGCGTGGATTGACCTCAGGCAATTTTGATCAGTTAAGTTTGCTAGGAAAAGTGCTGGATTATTTTTGGCATTTGGTTTTGCCTCTTGCTGCCTATACAATCGGTGGGTTTGCCACGCTAACAATGTTAACAAAAAACTCATTTCTCGATGAAATAAATAAACAATACGTAGTCACGGCTCGCGCAAAAGGTTTGGATAAGCAGCAGATTTTATACGGGCATGTCTTCAGGAACGCAATGTTGATCATTATCGCTGGTTTCCCCGCTGCTTTTGTCAGTATATTTTTTACAGGGTCAATGCTGATAGAAGTTATTTTTTCATTGGATGGATTGGGTTTATTGAGTTTTGAGGCAGTCACAACGCGAGATTATCCCGTTTTTTTCGGTACGCTTTTTATTTTTACGTTAATGGGATTGATTATAAAGCTGATATCAGACCTGGTTTATGTCCTGGTTGATCCTCGTATTGATTTTCAAAGCCGAGAAAGTGTATGAAGCCCTGGGGAGTTCAATTGAGTCCGGCTGGTAAACGGCGCTGGGCCGTCTTTAAAAACAACAAGCGTTCTTTTTGGGGACTGATCGTTTTTGTGGTGCTGTTTTGTATCAGTATGGCATCAGAGCTAATTGCTAATGACCGCCCTATCTTGATCAGCTATAAAAATAGTCTCTATTTTCCAGCATTTAAGGTCTATCCTGAAACAGTTTTTGGTGGCGATTTTGATACAGCTACGAATTATCAAGATAGTTATATCCAAAATATTATTGAGTCTGACGGGTGGATTATTTGGCCTCCCATTCCGTATAGCTATTACACTCACATTAAGAATTTACCACAGCCTGCTCCGACAGCCCCAAATTTAAACAATTGGTTGGGAACTGATGATCAGGCCCGTGATGTGATGGCCAGAGTTCTTTATGGTTTCAGAATATCCATTTTCTTTGCGTTTTCCTTAGCTATCGGCAGTGCAATTATTGGGATAAGTGTTGGTGCTTTGCAGGGATATTTCGGTGGAAAACTGGATTTATTGGGTCAGCGGTTTTTGGAAATTTGGAGTTCATTGCCGGTATTATTTTTGCTCATTATTCTTGCAAGTATAATTACGCCCGGTTTTTGGTGGCTGTTGGGAATAATGTTGTTATTCGAGTGGACCACCCTGGTTGATGTTGTGCGCGCTGAATTTTTAAGGGGGCGCAATCTCGATTATGTGCGTGCTGCACGCGCATTAGGGGTGAGTAATCGTTTGATTATAATGCGCCATATCTTACCTAATGCAATGGTAGCTTCCATTACGTTTCTTCCATTTTTATTAACAGGTGCGATTACGACCTTAACATCTCTTGATTTCTTAGGGTTCGGTTTACCTTCCGGCTCTCCATCTCTTGGAGAGTTGGTCGCTCAAGGTAAAAATAATTTGCAGGCACCCTGGCTTGCACTGAGTGCCTTTGGTGTTTTGTCCCTCATGCTAACCTTGCTGGTTTTTATTGGAGAAGGTGTGCGGGACGCATTCGATCCTCGCATGTTAAATAATCGTTAATGGTCGATCTATGGTAAACCTTCCGTTGTTGTGTGTTGAGCATCTTGATGTCAGCTTTATCAATGACAATATGCCACAGCAGATTCTGCAGGATGTCACTTTTACCATCAACCCAAGGGAGACTTTTGCTTTAGTTGGTGAATCGGGTTCGGGGAAGTCTGTAACTGCGCACAGTATTTTGAAATTACTATCACCTTCGTCTGTGAATTATTCAGATCGCAGTAATATTGTCTTTCAGGGGCAAGAGTTATTGCATTTAACTGAAAGCCAGATGAATAAAATCAGAGGCAGAAAAATAGGGATGATTTTTCAAGAGCCAATGACAGCCTTAAACCCACTGCATACCGTTGAAAAACAGTTGGGCGAGGTTATTACTCTTCATCGGGGCTTGCGCGGCGATGCTCTCAAAAAAGAAATTATATTGCAGCTTGATCGAGTTCAAATACCAAATGTATCAGGAAAGTTAAATGCTTACCCGCATCAATTATCTGGAGGACAGCGTCAACGGGTAATGATTGCAATGGCATTAGCAAATGAACCTGAATTATTGATTGCAGATGAGCCGACGACTGCTCTGGATGTAACGGTACAAAAACAGATTCTCAACCTGCTTAAAAACTTACAACATGAGCTTGGCATTGCAATGCTTCTGATTACCCATGATCTCGGCATTGTTCGTCATTACGCTGACAATGTGGCGGTCATGCAATCAGGTCGAATCATCGAGCAAGGTAGTTGTGATGACATCTTTCTTTCTCCTCAAACTGAATATACACGTAATCTTATAAACAGTGAGCCTGTTGGTATTAAATCGACTTCTGTACCAGCGAAGGAGGTTCTTATGTCAGTAAGGGATTTATGTGTTCGGTTTGCTACCAATAAACCGCTGTTATTCAGAAATACACAATTTTTTACCGCTCTTGAAAATATTAATATTGATATTTTCAGAGGAGAGACGCTTGGAATTGTGGGGGAAAGCGGTTCTGGTAAATCTACTTTAGCGCTGGCAATTTTACGACTATTGAGTTCAACAGGGTCTATTCGCTTTAACGATCAAGAATTACAAAGTGTGAAGCAAAAATTATTGCGGGCTTTTCGGCAGAAGGCCCAAATTGTTTTCCAAGATCCTTTTGCAAGCTTAAATCCTCGTATGACTGTACAACACATTATTGCAGAGGGACTTCGTGTTCATACCAAAATGGATAAGGATGAGATTGAGTCTGCTGTGTTAAAGGCGATGTCAGATGTTGGTTTGGATGCTGGCTTTCTTCATCGTTATCCCCATGAATTCTCTGGTGGGCAAAGACAGCGGATAGCTATTGCTCGGGCATTGATCTTAAGGCCTGAAATTGTATTTCTGGATGAACCTACTTCCGCATTGGATAAATCTGTTCAAGCACAGATATTAAATTTATTGGGCGATCTACAACAAAAATATCAATTGACTTATGTTTTTATCAGTCACGACCTGAGTGTTATAAAAGCTATGAGCCATCGAGTGGCTGTTATGAGAGCGGGAAGAATAATTGAATACGCCGATACAGATAAACTCTTTTCCCATCCTGATCAGGAATATACGAAAGAGCTGCTAAGTGCCAGATTAGGTAGACTTTAATTTCTTGCTTCTACCAACACCATCAATTCCTGGTTTGGGCGAATGCTGGTTTCATCTTTGATGTTATTCCACTGCATGATTTGTTTTACGCTCACATCATATTTCGCTGCAATTTTTCCAAGGGTATCGCCTGATTTTATGGTGTAGCTTAGTTTTTGTTGCTCAGCGATCTGGGTTGCGCTTACCTGGCGGTACATCATGAGTTTTTGGCCGGGTTTTAAAGGGCTTTTGGTATTGATATTGTTTAACTGCGCCAGGGCTTCAACAGAGGTGCCTTGTGTTTTGGCAATAGACCAAAGGCTTTCACCAGACTTAACAATGTAATAACTGTTGCCGGTATTGTCTTTGGTTAGAGATTGCTCTGCCAGGACTTGATTGTTTACCGATGAGCTATTGCTTCCTGAGGAAAACGGAATCTGTAAACGCTGACCCACCGCCAAATTTGCGTTTTTCAGATTATTAATCGTTTTAATTTTGTCCGCATTTGCGCCGTAACGTTTGGCAACAGTCTCGAGCGTATCACCTTTCTTAACAAGATGTTCTTGCCATTTAACATTTGCCACTTTGGGTAAAGCATCCAGCTGCAATTTGAAATTTGCAGCAGCATCTACCGGAACCAAAAGATGGCGCGGTTCAGTCGGGTCCGTTAACCCGCTGTGGAAGCCGGCATTTAATTTTTTCAGGAGTGCTACATCAAGCGCACTGTTTTGTGCAGCTTCCATCAGGTTGATCTGTGAATCTACATTGATCTTAACGAAATAGGGTACATCGGGAATGGGGTAGAGTTTGAAATCGTAAATGTTGGGGTTTGCGACGATTTTAGAGAGTGCCAGCAACTGGGGAATATAGCCCTGTGTAGTTTTATTTAACGGAAGTGACCAAAAGTCTGTGGGTTTACCGGCACGGCGATTTTTATCAAGCGCTTGCTGGATTGCGCCGTCACCTGCGTTATAGGCTGCAACGGCCAAAAGCCAATCATTATCAAAACGCGCATAGAGTTTTTTCAGTAAACGAATAGCCGCTTCTGTGGAGGCTACAACGTCTTTGCGCCCGTCGTACCAATTATTCTGTTTCAGTCCGAAATTGCGCCCGGTCGCAGCACCGAATTGCCACATGCCCGCATTGCCGGGTGCCATAGCGGCAGGATTATAGGAACTCTCAATAAACGGCAGTAACGCAAGCTCCATAGGCATGTTGTTGGCCTGCATTTCCGAGGCGACATAGTACAGGTAGGGCTCACTCTGTTGGGTTATTTTGTAAAAATAGGCTTTTTTGCTGGTATAAAAATGAATTTGGGCATCGACCGCGCTGTTAGAGGCCTGCGGTAGTCCATAACTGCTACGGATGCGGTCCCAAACGCTTTCATAGGTTGGCTGCGCCGGGGGTTCGTCGATGACAGGTACGTGATAGCTAACCGTATCGGCTGGCGCGATCGGCTGCTTTGTATTCGGCTTGGTTTCCGGCAAGTTTTTGCAGCCAAGGAGAAGAGTGGTCAGCGAAACCAGTACAAGGAGCGGATATTTTTTTGCGTTCATAGGGTCAGATTGTGATGAATGTGATTGCCTTAACCTCCCTGATGCAAAAATGTCGTTATTAGTGCTGCTTCGAAACCAACAAGTCTATGGATTGCGCCAGAATGGGTCAACCCAACTAGGGGTTTGAGTTCTCAGAAGCTATCTTTAATAAGTCTCAAATTGGTAAAAACATCGGTGTCTGAAACCAACTTTTTGCCTGACAGGCGTGCTACCGAGTCGCGAACAGATTTTAAGTGACAACGCAGGAAAGGATTGGTTCGCTTTTCCAGCCCGAGTTGGGTCGGAAGGGTTGCAATGCCCCGGTCTCGTTTTTCGGTTTCAAGGGCGGCGCGCGCAATTAAATCAGTATTTCCGGGCTCGATAGCCAAGGCAAAGCGAATATTGGCGAGCGTATATTCGTGGCCTGCATAAATGAGTGTCTCGTCGGGGAGGGTGGCGATCTTTTGCAAAGCGCGGTACAGCAGGGCAGCGGTGCCATCAAATAGACGGCCGCAGCCCGCGGCAAAGAGGGTGTCACCGCTGAAAAGACATGGTGAAACCCCAGGTATTTGCAGGTAATAGGCAATGTGATCCAGGGTGTGTCCGGGCAGTGCCATAATTCTGGCTTTTACGGGGCCCAACCTGAGTTCATCCTTATCAACAAGATAATCAGTCACCTGTGGAATGAGGTCTGATTGGGGCCCGTAGATGGGAATATTAAAATTGTGGCTCAACTCTGCCGCACCATCGATATGGTCGTGATGATGGTGGGTTAGCAATATGGCTTTAAGGATCAGCTTATGTTGTGCAATATGGTCATTCACTGGTCGAGCGTCGCCCGGATCTACGATATAGGCATCACGACACTGGTCATCCGGTTGGATCAACCAAAAATAATTGTCCTTTCGTGCGGGAATCATATGAATCTGCAGCATAATGAAGGCTAACCTGTTCAAGGGCCTGAATAATACCAGAGTCCGAGAGAAGCCAAGTCAGGCTGAATACTGCTAATGAATGTTGAGTAAGTTATGTCCAACAAATTGCTAACTGGTTTTCGCCGCCAATGGCGCAAGCGTTTTGGTGTATTGCCGTTGCGTACCACATTGCGAGGATTGAGCGAATGGTTGGCTTCGCCTTTGGGACAACTACTCGTGGCCAAAGAACAGGAGATCATTGACGATCAATTGCGCAATTTGTTCGGATACCACCTTTTGCAGCTAAGTGTGGCCGAACATCTGGATTTAACCCGTGCCAGCCGTATTTCCCACCGTTTTGCGCTATACCCCAGGATGACGAGTAAAAACAGCGCGCCCCTGGAAATTCTTGGCGGGCTTGCCGACTTTAATAACCTGCCGTTACCACCCAATTCCATTGATCTGGTATTGCTGCACCATGTGCTGGATTACAGCTACAACCCGCATCAAGTGTTGCGTGAGGCGTCCGGTGTACTGATATCCCAAGGTCATCTTATAGTGATTGGTTTTAATCCCTGGAGTCTGTTTGGCATCTGGCGGTGGCTGGTGCGATTCTTCAGTAAAGCTCCGCAATGGCGGCATCAATCGCTGCGATTAGGACGTGTCTTGGATTGGCTTGCAGTCCTGGATTTTGAGCCGATCCATGTCCAGCAGGGATTTCATTGTCCGCCTTGCCATAAACCCGGAGTTATCAAGTATTTGCAATGGATGGATCGCTGGGGTAAAAGGCTCAATCTTTCCGGTGGTGGTTTTTACCTGATCGTTGCACGCAAAGATAGCCTCACAATGATGCCCTTAAAGCCGCAATGGCAAGGTTATGCGGGTTTGCGAGGCTGGGGAGTTATTAAAATTCTGGGGCGAGCAAGTCGTGAAAAACAACCGCAAGCTCAGTATAATATTAAAAAATAACATTAGGTTTAAGAGATAAACATTTGAAAAAAATAGAGTTATTTACTGATGGCGCCTGTAAGGGAAACCCTGGCCCCGGAGGTTGGGGTGCGTTATTGCGTTATGGTGACACAGAAAAATCCTTGTATGGCGGAGAGCTGGAAACCACCAATAACCGTATGGAGCTTATGGCCGCTATTGAAGGCCTGGCGGCACTCAAGGAATCCTGTGTCGTACTCCTGACCACTGACTCCCAATATGTACTTAAAGGCGTGACCGAATGGCTCCTTGGTTGGAAACGCAATGGGTGGAAAACCGCTGCCAAACAACCAGTGAAGAATGCAGATTTATGGCAGCGCTTGGATGAACAGGTACAGCGGCATCAGGTAGAGTGGCGTTGGGTACGCGGCCATACCGGCCATCGTGAAAACGAAATTGCCGATAGTCTCGCCAATCGCGGCATTGAAGAATTAATTCACTCATAACGGAAGCAGCATGCGCCAGATCGTCCTTGATACTGAAACTACGGGTCTTGAAACATCGCAAGGTCATCGCATTATCGAAATAGGTTGTGTTGAACTCTTTAACCGTCGCCTGACCGGAAGGCACTACCATCAGTACATTAATCCTGAGCGGGAAGTGGATGTGGGTGCTTTCCAGGTACATGGTATCAGCAACGAAATGTTGGCGGACAAGCCTAGATTTGCACAGATCGTTGAAGAATTTATGGCATTCGTGGGAGATGCTGACCTTATCATTCACAACGCTGCCTTCGATATAGGCTTTATAAACGCAGAATACGCGCGCCTGAACCCGCGGCCTGCTGCTATAGAAGTCAATCGAAATATTATTGACAGTTTACTGCTGGCGCGCGCCAAACATCCCGGCCAAAAAAACAATCTGGATGCGCTGTGCAAACGTTACGGTGTCGATAACTCCCAGCGCGACCTCCACGGCGCTTTGCTGGATGCGGAAATCCTGGCAGATGTCTATTTGTTAATGACGGGCGGCCAAACAGCGCTGTCGCTAGGCAGCAGTCAATCTGCCAATAAAGACACAGGCAGTGCTGCCGGGGCCGAAATCAGACGCTTGCCATCGACCCGCAAGCCTTTGCCGGTAGTCTGTGCAAGTACTGATGAGCTTGAGTTGCATGAACAAAAACTGGTTATTATCAGCAAAAGCAGCAGTGGTAATTGTATCTGGTTAAAAGACACAGTGATGGAAGCGAGCCAGACTTAATGGGTGTGTATAGACGTGTTTTTGAGAAACCATTAGCATTCTGTCCGTGCAAAAGACAAAATTCAGGCAAAATCTCCCCAAGTGAGATAAAGTCAAAAATAACATTAACCCTGGGATTCAATACATGAGTGCAAATGAAGCTTTTAATATTGCCTCGTTAAAAATGGTGCACGACGAGTTACTGGCAACGATTGAACAATCCGCACTTCGCCTTGAGCAGTTTTCTACCGACAGGTCTAATGGGGAATTGCTGCAAAATTGTATTGAAGGCGTCAGGCAAATTCGCGGGACGCTAAATCTTATCCAATTAAAAGGTGTGGATTTATTAGCTGACGAATTACTCGAACATATTAATGACATTACCCTTGGTGATGATGCCACTACTGATAAGCGCCTGGATTTGCTGACGGCGGCTTTTTTCATGCTGCCTCGCTACCTGGAGTTTTGCCTGCAAACATCCCGCAGCATGGCCTTGCTGTTGATACCGCACATCAATGAATTACGACAAGCTCGCAAGGTACCCTTGTTGCCTGAAAGCTATTATTACGGATTTGAACCGCAAAAAATTTTCCGCACACCTGCGACCCAACCTACACCTCCCCAAGAGAATCTCGCCCTGTTGGTACGTCGCTTGCGTCATATGTATCAGGCCGGGTTGTTAAAGGTGCTGCAGGGATCGCAAATAAAACCGTCTTTTGCCATTATGTGCCGTGCATTGGAGCGCCTGGAATCTGTTTGCGGTACAACACCTATGGGAAATTTATGGTGGCTTGCACACGCAACACTCAACGCCATCTGCGAAGAAAATTTACGTATCACAAAAAGCCGGAAGTTGCTGTTCAGTAGCTTGGATCGTGAGATAAAGCGTTTACAGTTTGAAGGCGCAGCGGTATTCAATCGCGAAGCAGATACGTCCTTAACAAAAGAACTCCTCTACCTCCTGGCACTTTCCAAATCATCAAACGAAAAATCAAAAGCCGTTGCCGCTGCCTACAATTTACCTCCCCTGAGTTACAGCGATGCTGAGCTTGCGCGTGAAATGGAATTTCTTAACGGGCCAAGCGTTAACACTATTAATTCTATGGCAGCAGTGCTTACTGACGAATTACACACTACCAAAAGTGTCCTGGAGCGTGCCGCGCAAGGCGGTGCAGAACTGTTGACGGAATCACCGGAATTATTGGATACCCTGAAAAAAATTGCCGATATTCTGGCCATTGTTGGTTTGATATCCCCCAGCAACAGCCTCAAGCAGGAAATTGAAAAAATCCAGCGTTGGCAAACTTCCGGCGAAGCTGTCAATGCCAGCGATCTCTTGGGTGTGGCCGATACCTTGCTCTATGTTGAAAGCACCATTGCAGGTTTAGGTAAAACCAACTTATCTGATGAAAAGCTTGCACAGATTAATGCGTTGTCGCGCGATGACGTTATGGCCAACAACCAAATTGCGGAAGCAGAATCTCTGGTCATGAATGAAGTTGAATCCGGGCTTGCGATGGTCAAGCGCGCACTGAGTGCATTTGCCGAATCAAGCTATGACAAAGCACATATTGCCAATATTTCTGCAACGCTTGATAGCGTTCGCGGCGGTATGTTTGTATTAGGTTTGCCACGCGCTGCAAAAGTGCTTGCAGGCTGCATGAAATTTATTGATGAGTCCCTGATGGAAGGTGAGCAGCAAGCTGCTATCCAACACATGATGGATACCTTTGCGGACGCTATTATCAGCCTTGAGTATTATCTCGACAATTTAAAAGTAGACAAAAAAGCTGATACGGATGTGTTGCGTATTGCAGAAGAAAGTCTGGAAGCTTTGGGTTACAAGGTAAATTGAGTGCCCGATCTGGATCGTCATTACCTGATTGCTGCTGAAAAATTTCTGTGTACCCAGGCAGGTGACCTTGTACTCCTGGGAGGAAGTGACTTACGTCGACTAGCCTTGAAAATAGATGTACAGCACAAAGTGCACCGGGACAGCTACGGTGATATTTACGTGGCATCAGTCGCGCAGGTAAATTTGCCGGGTGCTCAATGGTTGGGTTTGCGCCAATTGCTGGACCATCTTACAGAAGCAGAATTTCAAATGGCTGGTCGGGCATTGCAAATAATGCGCTGGCATTTTGACCACCAGTTTTGCAGCCGCTGTGGTCAACCCACGGAGCAACATTCAAAAGATATTGCAAAGGCTTGTATCAATTGCGCAATAGATTTTTATCCACGCTTATCGCCCTGCATTATTACTCTGGTAACCCGTGGCGATGAATGCTTGCTAGCATGGCACACTCGCTCAACAGAAGAAAAATACAGTTGCCTTGCAGGTTTCATCGAAGTAGGTGAAAGCCCTGAGCAAACCCTTGAGCGGGAAGTAAAAGAAGAAGTTGGAATCAATGTATCCAATATCCGCTACGTTGCAAGCCAACCCTGGCCATTTCCAGGACAGCTGATGTTAGGATATTTTGCAGACTATTCCCACGGCGACCTTCAAATCGATAAAGAGGAGATTGTTGTTGCACGTTGGTATAGATATGATCGCCTGCCCAAGGTACCGCCGAATACCACCATCTCCGGGCGCCTGATCGATAAGTTTGTGCAAGAACGGTTGTCTCTCAAATAACGATTTAAAAATGAGATAAGGATCCCTATGTTATACACTCTGATTGCATTAGTTGTTGTATTAATTGGCGTTTACATTGCGTTTCGCGCATTAAAAACACTGTGGTTAAACAGTTGGTTTTTGGGTTGGATCCGGGGCACATTCGGCCTTGGCCTCCTGGCCATTGGTATAGCCATTGGTATACTTGCCTATGATATTTACAGTTATAAGCAAATCTTGCCTGGCCAGCCAATTGCCACCATTAATTTTGAAACTATTGATGATCAATATTTTGATGCATTAGTGGTTGATACCAAGGGAAACCAGCAGCGTTTCAGCGTGCACGGCGACCAGTGGCAATTGGACGCTCGCATTATCAATTGGCAGGGTTATTTTTCAGAGTTTGGGATAAAACCTGCTTATCGTTTGGATCGGCTGAGCGGGCGCTATTACGATATCCATAAAGAAACAACAGAAAAACGGGCGAGCTTTTCCCTGGTTAAAAGCCCTTTGCAATTAGATATATGGCAATTTATCCATGATCATCCGCAGTGGTTTTCAATTATTGACGCCAGTTACGGTACTGCACGTTATTTTCCCATGAAAAATGGTGCACTTTATGAAATCAGTTTGACTAATACAGGATTAAATGTCCGTTCGTTAAATGATGTGGCCAGCAAAGCTATGTCTGAATGGCAATAAGTCGCCCGATTTCGTGGTTTAAATTTATAATTTTTGGTGTTTAATCTTTGGAGTGTACGTTGGAATTTTTAATTGAATATGGTTTGTTTCTTGCCAAAACACTTACTTTTGTAGTGGCGGTATTTATTATTATCAGTTTGATTGTCTCGGCCAGTTCCCGTGGGAAAAAGTCCGAGAAGGGCCATATCCACATCAGTAAATTGAATGAAAAATTCAAGGCTATGCGTGACGCACTGCAGCAAGCTGTGTTGGATGACGAGCAGTTAAAGCTCCTGGAAAAGGATGAAAAAAAACGCTTGAAAGCAGAAAAGTCCGAGCACAAAAAGGCAGCCAAAGAAAAACATAAAGCAGAGGGCGCTAAAGATATGGTTGATGGAGCAAAAAAGCGCGTTTTTGTGTTGGATTTCAACGGTGATATAAAAGCTTCTGAAAACGAAAACTTGCGTGAAGCCATAAGCGCTGTCCTCACCCTGGCTACTCCAAAAGACGAAGTGGTTGTTAAGGTAGAAAGTGGTGGTGGCATGGTGCACAGCTATGGTCTTGCTTCAAGCCAGCTGGCACGCATAACCCATAAAGAAATTCCTTTAACCGTGTGTGTCGATAAAGTTGCGGCATCGGGTGGTTATATGATGGCTTGTGTTGCTGACAAAATCGTAGCCGCACCTTTTGCTATTTTGGGCTCCATCGGTGTAGTTGCCCAATTGCCCAATTTTCATCGACTGTTAAAGAAAAATGATATCGATTATGAGATGTTTACCGCTGGCGAATTTAAGCGCACAGTCACCATGTTTGGCGAGAATACTGAAAAAGGCCGTGCAAAATTTATAGAGGACCTGGAAGATACTCACGTACTCTTCAAGGAGTTTGTCGGTGAACATCGTCCACAGGTAGATATTGCAGCCGTGGCAACAGGTGAAGTCTGGTTCGGTCGTCGCGCTAAAGATGTAAACCTGGTAGATAGCTTGCAAACCAGTGACGAGTATTTGCTTGACCAGATGGAATCGGCAGATATTTTTGAAGTTGAATATACCGTGAAAAAATCCCTGCCCGAGAAACTGGGTATAGCGACCCAGGTTGCTGTAGAGCGAGCCTTGTTAAGGGTATGGGAAAAATCGCAATTAAATCGCTGGTTCTAATCAACAGGTGGTAGCTATGTATTTTGGAGAGCAAAAGCTGGCAATGCCAACACCGGAACAGGCACTGCCGGGACGATTGGAAAAAATGCCGGTGACCCATTTGCATAAGGTGTTAGGTTTAGCAATTGAAGAGCCCTTTCCTGAGGGGGCCGAAAAAATTGTTTTTGGTTTGGGGTGTTTTTGGGGCGCAGAGCGCCGCTTTTGGCAACAAGACGGTGTCTATACTACGGCCGTAGGTTATGCCGCAGGTTATACCCAAAATCCGACCTATGAAGAAGTGTGTTCAGGTTTAACCGGCCATAATGAAGTGGTGTTAGTAGTCTACGATCCGCATAAAACATCTTTGCAAAAATTGTTAAAAGTATTTTGGGAATCCCACAATCCCACCCAGGGAATGAGACAAGGAAACGATCGCGGGACTCAGTATCGTTCCGGTATTTATACGTTTAATGATGCGCAAGCCGCTCTGGCAAGGGCAACACAGGCTGAATATCAGTCTGCACTTACCGGTGCAGGGTTAGGGGATATTACAACCGAAATTCTGCCGCTCACTGAATTTTATTATGCTGAACCTTATCATCAGCAGTATCTTGCTAAAAACCCAAATGGGTATTGTGGTTTAGGTGGAACAGGGGTCTGCTTGAATTAATTGTTTTAACAGGGATGTTATGGCACGTTTATTATTCTTTTCAATTGGGATTATTCTCGCCGGTTATGTGCCGGAATTACCTTCTTTCCTTTTTATCTTCCTGCTTTTAGCAGCAGCTTTTCTTATAGCACTGCTTTCGCATAAACGATTCGCTATTAGCTGGTCTGTGTTTGCACTTGTAGTGGGTTTAGCCTATGGCTTGATCGCCGGCCACAATTTATTGGCAATTCAAATCTCCGATAAATTTGTCGAGCGAGATGTGATTGTTGAAGGACGGGTTGTAGATCTGCCGCAACTAAACAACCGTCGTCAGCTGTTTACGTTCAAAGTCTCAAAGGCCTATTCAGCCTATGCACCAGAATCTTTATTTGAACCATTTCCCGGCAAAGTTCTTGTCAGCAGTTACGGCGAACTTCGAGTCAAAACCGGTGAGTATTGGAAATTAACCTTAAAACTAAAAAAGCCTCGTGGCTTTGTAAACCCGGGTGGCTTTGATTATCAGGCCTATTTGTTGCGCCGCGGTATAGGCGCGACAGGTTATATACGACAAGGCAATAATCAGTTAATGCAAGCGCAACCTGCGGGCTCACTTGATGTACTCCGCTATGAATTACAACAGTGGTTAATCAACACCAGTAACAGCCCTGAGAAAGGTATTCTGGTTGCGTTATTGGTAGGCGATACCTCACTGGTTGATAAAAGCCGGTGGGAAGAAATGATTAAAACCGGTACCAATCATTTGATTGCAATATCCGGTTTGCATCTGGGATTTTTTGCCATCGTCGGATTTTTTATCGGTAACACACTTGGGCGTTTTGTACAGGTGTTTTGCCATAGGTGTCCTTCCATGGTGAGCGGATATGTATGCTCTATTGGATTCAGTTTGTTTTACAGCCTAATCGCGGGGTTTAATATCCCTACAATTCGAACCTTAATCATGCTGGCCACTGTGCAATTGGCGCTCTTGTTCCGACGTAGTTTTCGGGGATGTGATAGTTTACTGGTCGCGTTGGTATTAGTGCTTCTGTATGACCCCCTGGCATCTTACGATATAGGTTTTTGGCTATCTTTTTGCGCCGTGGCAATGTTAATTTTTTGCTTTTCAGGACGTATACCTCCCACTATTCAATCTGGTCTCAGGCAAACAATAAGGCAGCATTTTACCGTCTTTTTAAAATCCCAATGGGTAATGTTCGTCGGGCTGTTAATTCCCCTGTCGGTATTGATTAACACCTCATCATTGTTAGCGCCTTTAGCCAATTTTATTGCTATCCCTGTAATTACTTTTTTTGTTGTGCCTTGCCTAATAGTATCGGCCCTATGCCATTACAGCCTTACCGGAGCAGAGACGTTCTTCTTAGGCTGTGCGGAATGGGGTATGTCTGGTGTCCATCATTGGTTAAAGTATTTATTGTATGCAGGACAAGATAAGTTTAATCCGTTGGTTAACCTTAATCCCTGGGCAATACCGCTGGCGCTACTGGGAACGTTATTAATGTTGTTACCGCGAGGATTGGGAAATAAATATGTTGCCGGTGGGATTTTAATATTTTCGCTGATAATTCCATTAAAACATTTACCCGATTTGCAACTGCTGGTATTTGATGTAGGGCAGGGTACAGCAATACTTATTCGCACGCCGCACCATCAATTGCTGTACGATACCGGACCTGTTTATACCGAGAATTTCGATGCTGGCAGCGGAATTATTGTCCCCTATCTAAAAAGCCAGGGATTGCAAATCTTGGATACCCTGGTTGTCAGTCACAATGATCAGGATCACTCCGGCGGATTGCCCGGTGTGCTGGCTGCCGTGGATGTGGCTAACCTATGGCTTGGTGAGCCGGATAAATACCGCCCAGATAAATGGAGTCCGGTAGTTGAAAATTGTCATGAACAGCTGCCGTGGCGTTGGGACCAGGTCAGTTTTCAGTTTATTCATTGGCCCATATCAGCATCCGCAAAAGCCAATAACCATTCCTGTGTATTATTGATTGAATATCGAGGGCAAAAAATTCTACTGACGGGTGATATTGAAAAGCAAGTTGAGCAAATCTTGCTCGCCCAGGAGCAGCTCACAAATGTCAATATATTGCTGGCACCCCATCACGGCAGCCATACGTCTTCTACGCCGGGCTTTGTAGCCCACCTCCATCCTCAGTACGTTATCTATAGTGCCGGATTTCACAACCAACACGGGCATCCTCATAAAGATGTGCAGGAACGTTACCGCGCACAAGGTGCGCAACCGCTGAATACGGCTTACAGTGGCGCAATCGAATTTAACTGGGATAACAGCGGCGGTCCGACCATACGACAGTATCGCCAGTTTTCAAAGCGTTATTGGTTTGATCTGGCTGACCTTCCTTAATCTAAACAATCTGTGAAGACCCCCATCAATCACAGTAAATATGTCTGAATTCTATAAAAATTGACGCCTGCCATGGTTTTCTATACGTCTTGTGGTAAGGTACGCCGCAATCTTGAAGGCTTTTTAATAGGCCAGAATTTATCCAAATAATAAGTATTGGTTTGTTAAGAGGAGTCTGCGGTGTTCGAAATCATCTTGTCTGGCGGTATTATGATGATTCCAATCATCCTATGTTCCATCGTGGTTATAGGCATCAGTGTTGAGCGCTATTGGACCCTTAATCCCAACAAGGTTGCGCCTCGTACCCTGCTGGCGCAAGTATGGAGTTGGATCAAAAGCAACCAGGTCGATGCAGCCAAACTGCGTGAGTTAAAGCAATCATCACCCTTGGGGAAAATCCTTGCAGCAGGTTTGAGTAACTCGCGTCATGGCCGCGAAGTAATGAAAGATTCCATCCAGGAAGCTGCCAATCAGGTGATCCACGATTTGGAGCGTTATGTCGGTGCCTTGGGTACAATTGCGAATGTTGCGCCCCTGTTGGGTTTGTTGGGCAGCGTGTTCGGTATGATCGAAACCTTTAACGCCATTATGCTTAAAGGTTCAGGTAACGCCGGGGTGTTGGCAGGTGGAATCGCCGTTGCGCTGATTGCCACCGCGGCGGGTTTGATTGTGGCTATTCCCGCGACTATTTTGCATCGCTATTTCTTACGTCGTATTGATAACCTTGTCGTTATTATGGAAGAGGAATCCATTAAGTTAGTCGATGCATTACATACTGATCGCAATGTAGATGTAAAACTGGTTTGATATTTCCAATAGGCCCTTTTTCAGTAGGCCATTATTTATTGTTGAATCCACTCTATGAAATTTCGCCGGCAGTCACGTGATTTGGAACCAATGAATTTAATATCACTCATTGATGTGATGTTTTTTTTATTGATTTTCTTTATGTTGTCGAGCACCTTCACCAAGGAAACCCATTTGGGTGTTGAATTACCCGAAGCTACAGGTACGCCATCTACCGATGAAAAACAGCAAATTGAAATAGTGATCGGCGAGCAGGGCAGCTTTTCTATCAATGGTCAAAGCCTTGTGAATAATGAAAGCGATACGCTCAAGTCAGCCATTTTAAAATTATCAGACGGTAAAACCGATTTACCCTTGTTATTAACAGCAGACGCCAAAACACCTCACCAGTATGTAGTTACTGTCATGGATGTTGCAGGTCAATTAGGCTTTTCGCGGTTAAGCATTACTTCTCGTCAACCTGAAACGATAGACAAAAAGAAATAACTATTTCAATATTCTTTAGTCGTTACAACATTGCTGGGCATCGCGTGAAAAAATCACACAATCTCTGGATAAGGGCATGGTACGGTAAATCGCGCTGGGTTTACGCATTGTTACCGCTCAGCTGGTTGTTTGCTGCTGTCAGCAAATTACGCAAATTTTTGTATGTCCAATTTTTACAGCAGAATTTCTCCGTACCGATAATTGTAGTTGGCAATATTTCAGTCGGCGGTACCGGCAAGACACCGCTTATTATTGCATTGGCAAAGTATTTACAGGCGCGTGGATATAAACCTGGTGTTATCAGCCGGGGTTATGGCGGTAAAGCTCCGAATTATCCCTATGTGTTGAATGAGCAGACATCAGCAGCGGAAGCGGGCGATGAACCTTTGCTAATATATCGCTCTGCACAATGTCCGGTTTGTGTTGCGCCAGACCGTGTCGCAGCAGCGCGCGAGTTAATTCATTTAGGTTGCACACATATCCTGAGCGATGATGGCCTGCAGCACTATCGACTTGGACGCGCCATGGAAATTGCCGTTGTTGATGGACAGCGTTTATTCGGTAACCGCAAGCAATTACCCGCGGGCCCTTTACGTGAACCTGTTGCGCGGTTAAAAAAGGTTGATTTTATTATTATCAACCAGCGCGCTACTACAAGAAGCCTTTCCGGTAAAGAATGCCTTTCCGGTTTCCATAACCTTTATACAATGAAAATTCAGCCCCAGGCGTGGTGTCAATTAGGCTCACAGCAAGAATTTGAATTAAACGGTGTTGATATGAGAGCGCCGATACACGCGGTGGCAGGTATTGGTAATCCTGAGCGATTTTTTAATACACTTGATGAGCTGGATTTACACTATTATGCGCACCATTTTTCTGACCATCACCAATTTACCGCTGAAGATTTCGCAACCTTTGGAAATGACAGGGTGGTAATGACTGAGAAAGATGCTGTCAAATGCTATAGCTTTGCCAAACCCGGTTGGTATTCGCTGATTATAAGCGCGTACTTATCAACTGGTTTTTGGCAGTCATTTCAGCAGAAACTGGATTCTCTTTAAGGTTGTCCTATGAATTTTACGGTCATTATTCCTGCGCGTTATGCATCAACACGCCTGCCCGCCAAACCCCTGAAGGAAATTGCCGGCAAACCTATGATCCAGCATGTCTATGAACGGGCATGTGAAAGTAATGCTAATGCAGTCATTATAGCTACAGATGATTTACGTATAGAATCTACAGCTCAGGCTTTTGGGGCGCAGGTATGTATGACCTCAGTCGGGCACACCTCCGGTACAGATCGCTTGCAAGAAGTGGTACAGCATTTAGGTTTGGCCGATGATGAGATTGTAGTCAACGTGCAGGGTGACGAGCCATTAATTCCCGCTGCCGTAATTAATCAGGTAGCAGGCAATTTAGCCGCTATGCCGGGTGCCAGCATGGCTACGCTGAGTGAACCGATTCATCATTTGGCTGATTTTCGTAACCCCAATATTGTTAAAGTCGTTGCTGATGTGAATAACCGTGCCTTGTATTTTTCACGCGCACCTATTCCCTGGCCGCGCGATTATTTTGCGCAAGCCGATGTAGCAGATTTACCTGACCGCTTTCCAGCCCAGCGCCATATAGGTATCTATGCCTATCGTGTGGGTTTATTACACCAATTCATTACCTGGTCACCGGCGCCTTTAGAGGTTATTGAATCCCTGGAACAATTGCGTGTAATGTGGAACGGTCACCTTATCCATATTGCTGAAGCTGCGGTTGCTGTACCGGGCGGAGTAGACACCGCAGAAGATTTGCAGCGTATTAAGTTATTGTTAGAGAAATAAAATGTCCGTTAAAGTGTTATTCGTTTGTTTGGGGAATATTTGCCGCTCCCCAACAGCAGAAGGGATTTTCCAAAAGCTGGTAGATGAATCAGGTTTGCGGGAGCACATTCATATTGATTCTGCAGGTACTGCCCATTGGCATCAAGGGCGCGCCCCGGACCCCCGCACTGTAGCGGCGGCAAGAAAACGTGCGGTGGATTTATCCATCTTACGCGCCCGGAAGGTTGAGGCTGCGGATTTCGAAAAGTTCGATTACATATTGGCGATGGATAGAAATAACCTGGCCGATTTGCAAGCGCTAAAACCCGTTACTTACCCAGGGCACTTGGGGTTGTTTTTGGAATTTGGATCGCAAACCCAACATTGTGAAGTACCTGATCCCTATCATGGCGGTGCAGACGGCTTTGAGTTGGTACTGGATTTGGTCGAAGATGCGGCTGCGGGTTTGCTGGCAGCTATCCACAAGCATAGATTTTCTCAACAGCTTTATTAGGTTTTATTGTGTCGCTTTTCCTACCGCATTTTAATTTGCAAAACCACAACACGCTGGCATCACCGGTATTTGCCGATTTCTTTGTCAGCGTAAAAGATGAAAGTGAGTTAATAGCCGCACTTAAATTTGCACGTGAAAAAAAATTACCGCTATTGGTCCTGGGCGGAGGCAGCAATATTGTTTTGCATGAGGACTTTCCTGGTCTTGTTATCCATATGCAGCTGTTTGGCAAGGAATTAGTCAGGGAAGATGACGATTACTATTATGTAAAAGCCGCGGCCGGTGAAAATTGGAGCGATTTCGTAGATTATTGCCTTGATGAGGGTTTTTGGGGGCTGGAGAATCTATCACTTATTCCCGGCAGTGTTGGTGCTGCACCCATTCAAAATATCGGCGCCTATGGCGTCGAGCTCAAAGATGTTTTCAGTGAATTGACCGCTCTTGATGTTACGTCCGCGCTCAGCCTCACATTTACGGCAGAAGCTTGCCGATTTGGGTATCGCGACAGCGTGTTTAAGAACGCATTACTGGATCAATTTATTATTACATCAGTCACTTTTAAATTATCCAAGGCGCCTCAATTAAAAACAGGTTATCCGGCGTTGCGCCTGGCACTGGCAGCCTACCCAGAAGACAATATTACGCCGGAACTGGTTAGCCAAGTTGTTTGCGATATCCGACGCAGCAAGTTACCTGACCCTGCGAAGGTTCCCAACGTAGGTAGTTTTTTTAAAAACCCGGTCATTTCTACCCAAAAACTTAATGAGCTTAAACAGGCTTTTCCGGAAATTGTCCATTATCCGCTGGATACAGGGCATGTGAAGCTGGCAGCCGGCTGGTTAATTGACTGTGCAGGCTGGAAAGGATTTCACCAGGGCGCCGCAGTCCATGCTAGCCAAGCGCTGGTGCTGACTAATCCTGATCGATTGAAAGCTGACTCGGTATTGTCATTGTCGGAAGCTATAAAGACATCTGTTTTAAGTAAATTTGGCATAGAGTTAGAGCAAGAGCCCAGAAATTATCCCTAAGCTTGTGAAAACCCTATAAGATTCGTTAAATTTGGTAATGACGGCAGCGTTACCAGCAACACTATTAAAAAGCGACTTAAAAAAGCGTACCTTTGATGGTAGTTTGCGAAACTGACGACTACAATCATGAATAATGCGCCAAAAAGTGTCCGCTCAGTAAAAATAATATTTGCCAAAATGGTATGGGGGCTAGTTTGACTAAAATACTCGTTGTCGATGATCATGACTTGGTACGCATGGGAATAGTGCGTATGTTGGCTGATATTGATGGCTACCAGGTAGTGGGAGATGCCAAAAGCGGGGAAGAGGCAGTCACTAAGGCACGTACGCTTTTGCCTGACGTTGTGCTGATGGATGTCAAAATGCCGGGAATGGGTGGTTTAGAAGCAACCAAGAAATTATTGGTGGTTAATCCTACCCTTAAAATCATAGCGGTAACCGCCTGTGATGACGACCTTTATCCGACTCGCTTGATGCAGGCGGGAGCGGTAGGTTATGTCACCAAGGGAGCCGAATTTTCTGAGATCACCAATGCGATTGATAAAGTCATTCGCGGTGATCTTTACATGAGCAATAGCATTGCCCAACAACTGGCATTAAAGAACTTCTCAGGTAACAGCAGCCAGGAATCGCCTTTTGAAAAGTTGTCACAGCGGGAATTGCAGACAGCCATGCTTATTGCCAACGGCCAAAAAGTAAATGATATTGCCAATACTTTTTGTGTAAGCCCCAAAACCGTTAATAGTTACCGTTATAGAATTTTTGAAAAGCTGGATATTAACAGCGATGTTGAACTCACACTCCTTGCGGTAAAACACAATCTGCTCGATCCAGAGGCCGTTGTTTAATACTTACCATCAAGTGCAGTGATATTACTGCACTTTTAAAATCATGCCTGAAAAATCCTTAGCACCACACTTTGATTATGTTCGCTTTTTGGCCGATGCGTCCCAGCAACCAGGCATCTATCAGATGTTCGGCGAGGATGGCAATATTCTGTATGTCGGCAAAGCCAAAAACCTGAAATCCCGCCTTGCCAGCTACTTTCGCAAAACCGGTTTATCGATAAAGACTATTGCGTTGGTTGCACGAATCCATCGCATAGAGGTGACGATTACCGCAAGCGAAGCTGAAGCGCTTATCCTTGAACAAAACCTGATTAAGGCCAATCGTCCGCCGTACAATATTTCGCTGCGCGATGATAAATCTTACCCCTATATTTTTGTATCAAGTGGTGAACCTTATCCACGGATTAGTGTTCATCGCGGTGCGAAAAAAAAACAGGGGGATTATTATGGTCCTTTTCCCAATGTCGGCGCTGTGCGCGAAAGCCTGCACTTTTTACAGAAAACCTTTCGGGTTCGCCAATGCGAAGACAGCGTTTTCAATAATCGTTCCCGCCCTTGTTTGCAATACCAGATAAAACGCTGCACGGCGCCTTGTGTAGAGCTTATTAATAAGGATGATTACGATAATGATTTGCGCCATACCCGCATGTTTCTAACGGGAAACAGCGAAGAGTTGATGACTGAATTAGCGAATCAAATGGATCAGTCAGCACAAAACCTGGAGTTCGAAAAAGCTGCGCATTTCCGTGATCAAATCAGTTTTTTGCGTAGTATACAATCGCAGCAAATCATTGAAGAAGGTAACGGAGATATAGATATAGCAGCGCTGGTTGCACGTCCCAATGCGCTGTGTGTACATATCCTGTTTGTGAGACAAGGTCGCATCCTGGGCAGCCGGAGTTTCTTCCCGCAGACCGGTATAGCGGAGTCACCTGCAGAGATTCTTACGCAATTCATTGAGCAGTTTTATTTGGCCAGTACGGGGCGTGACATCCCGCGCGAAATTATCACCAACTATGAACTTGAAGAGCCGGAATTACTTGCGACCGCATTGCAGCAATCTATAGGGCGACAAATTTATTTCTCGCATAATGTGCGCAGCCATCGTGCACAATGGTTGCAAATGGCAGTGAATGCTGCTGAGCAGAATTTAATTACCCATTTGAATACAAAACAAAATTCCCTGGACAGATTCAGCGCGTTGCAAGATGCACTGCAATTGGATGAACTCCCGCAACGAATGGAGTGTTTTGATATCAGCCACAGCAGCGGTGAACTAACGGTAGCCTCCTGTGTGGTATTTGATACCAACGGTCCTTTAAAATCAGATTACCGCCGGTTTAATATAGAGGGCATCACGCCGGGCGATGACTATGCCGCTATGGAGCAGGCGCTTGAACGTCGTTATACGCGGTTGAAGAAGGGCGAGGGTAAGTTGCCAGATATTCTGTTGATTGATGGGGGCAAAGGCCAGCTCTCAAAAGCTATTTCTGTACTGGCCGAACTGGGTATTGATGATGTGTTGATGATTGGTGTGGCCAAGGGCTCAACTCGTAAGGCAGGCTTTGAAACGCTCTACAATGCGCAGACCGACACCGAAATAGTCCTCAATAATGATTCACCGGCCTTGCATTTGATCCAGCATATACGCGATGAGGCCCACAGGTTCGCCATTACCGGCCATAAGCAACGCCGTGACAAAAAGCGTAAAACCTCTGCGCTTGAGGCGATTCCAGGTATTGGCGCAGCACGCAGGCGTGAGCTATTACGCCATTTTGGGGGTATTCAGGAAATCCAAAAAGCCAGTACCAATGATTTGATAAAGGTTAGTGGTATAAACCAGAGTCTGGCAGAAGAAATTTATGCATTTTTCCATAATGAATAGTTGATAGTGTATGATCGCACCTGAATTCTACACCCGGTCTTCTCTGGCCGATTTATATTCCGCATCTGCTTCAAGTGAGAAATACTGGTTATGACTTTTGCTAATCAGCTGACACTTCTGCGAATTATTCTGATTCCGCTGTTTGTTGTGGTTTTTTACTTACCTGTTCCCTGGGCTCACTTCACCTGTGCTGTCATTTTTGCCGTAGCGGCTATTACTGATTGGCTGGATGGCTATGTTGCCCGTAAATACAACCAGAGTACCGCGTTCGGGGCTTTTCTGGACCCTGTAGCAGATAAGCTGATGGTTGCTATTTCACTGCTGTTGTTAGTCTCCATTCATCACAATTCTGCCTGGTTTGTCGCGGCAGCTGCCGTTATTGTCGGGCGTGAAATTATTATTTCTGCCCTGCGTGAATGGATGGCTGAGCTTGGCCAACGAGCCAGTGTTGCAGTTTCCTTTATTGGTAAAGTCAAGACAACCTTGCAAATGATCGCCATTCTGTTGTTGTTGATGGACAGACATGAATGGTACCTGATGGAGATAGGCTATGTAGCCCTGGCGGGCGCTGCGGCGCTGACATTATGGTCTATGGTCATCTATCTGCGCGCTGCTTCACCCTTCTTTTCGCTCGGTGCGACTAAAAAATAAGCGTATTGTCAGTTTTAGCAGCTCAATTGTACGCAAACCCAAAAAAAAGCTCATAACTCTCAGAAAACACTAGGATTTTGAAAATGACTTCGCTAAAATTGCGGCCTCTCGAAAGGGCGTGATAGCAAAGCGGTTATGCTCTGGATTGCAAATCCAGCTAGTCCGGTTCGACTCCGGATCGCGCCTCCACATTCTTTTACTGACCGAAGTAAAAGCACTCATGCCCGAGTGGTGAAATCGGTAGACACAACAGATTTAAAATCTGTCGCTCTTTGGGGCGTGCCGGTTCAAGTCCGGCCTCGGGCACCATCGTTTAATTTTGATTCCTCCTCTTGCAAGAAGTTTTATCGCGTAGCTAATTGCATATTAGTGTTTTCGTGAGATTTGTAAGAGTCGATAGACTTCATCATCCGTTACCTGATTAAAATTTGTATACCATTTTCCTACAGATAAAAAAGGTTCGGGTGTCGACAGGCAAATAGTTTCATCTACCAGCGCGGATATCTCTTGCAAGATATCCGTAGGCGCGACAGGAACAGCGACTATAATTTTTTTCACATCCAGGTTCCTGGCGGCTTCAATTGCTACGCGCATGCTGTAACCTGTTGCAAGTCCATCGTCAATCAATATGACGCAATCTGCTTTATAGCGCGGCCATTTTAAATCGCCCCGGTAGGCTTTTTCACGTCGCGCTAATTCCTGTAATTGTCCATCGCGAGCTTGCTCTATAGCTGCTGGCTTAATGCTGAGGATATTAATAATTTCCTTGTTGAGTATTTCAATCCCGCCACTGGCAATAGCGCCCATCGCAAATTCTTCACGACCCGGAAGACCTAACTTTCGGACAATAACAATCTCAAGCGGAATACATAATGCTTGGCTGACTTCAAAAGCAACAGGTACTCCCCCGCGTGCCAACGCCAATATAAATACATCCGTACGTTTGCTGTAACCTTGGAGTTTTTGAACCAGTTGTCTTCCTGCTTCAGGGCGATCCAGAAATAGTGATTCAGCCATATAATTTCACCATAGGTTAATTACTATATTAAATATGCCATACGTATCTTATGACGAGTGACTACTGCAGTTTGGTAAAAATCAATTCCAACATAATGATCGATCACATTAGAATCTGTACGGTGATTAACTCTCTGTACAGTTTTACTAAGGAAATTTTAATGGTGATAGATGCATAGCCTTTTTAAATAGCATTTGCATAAAGCAAAGAGCCGTACTTATTAATAAAAAAATCTTATAGATAGTTACAACTGTCGCTTAAATTTATTAAAAATACTGGGTTTACCTATGTTTGTTGCCGTACCGAATTAAAAATTAAAACATAATAAATTCAGAATTTTAAGAAGTATAAAGAATTAGGTTGGGAGCTCTGTGATTGTTCTGGATTTTTTGTCGTAAAGCTTCATTAAGGTGTAGCAATAAGCGATTCTGTTATAGAAGCGTATTGGAACTCTCACTCTAATACGCCGAATATAGCTTTAACACTGAAAATTAGTTCCACTATCTACCAGTAATCTATTGAGGCACATATATGTTCTCCGAGCGAACTTATCCAGTAGGCGCGGAAATAATAAAAAATGGTGCACATTTCAGGGTCTGGGCTCCGACTGCGAACACACTAACCTTGGTTGTCCAACTTAAATCAGGACAATTAAAACAGGTAATGACAGCCGAGCCGGGCGGATATTTTTCACATTTACTTCCCGGGTTAATACACGGCAGCTTGTATCAATTCCAATTAGACGATGACAGCAATCTTTATCCCGACCCTGCGTCAAGGTTTCAACCCTTGGGACCGCATGGTCCATCACAGCTTGAAAATAACCAATTCGTTTGGTCTGACTCAAATTGGGATGGAATAAATAAAGCAAATATTATTCTTTATGAAATGCATATAGGCACTTTTACGCAAGAGGGCACCTATAAAGCTGCGGCGCAAGAATTGGCTGAGTTGGCAGCTCTTGGGATTACTGTCATTGAATTAATGCCAGTTAATGAATTTGACGGTGACTTTGGTTGGGGGTATGACGGCGTTGCCCTCTATGCGCCTTACCATGTTTATGGAACTGCTGATGAGCTGCGTCACTTTATTGACCAGGCACATGTATTGGGAATCGGCGTTATTTTAGATGTCGTTTACAACCATGTAGGTTCTAGTGGATGCTATTTCCACAAGTTTTCCGATAACTATTTTTCAAGATTACATCAATCTGAATGGGGGGCCGGCTTTAATTTCGATGAACAAGATTGCGAGCCTGTACGCGAGTATATTATTAATAACGCGATTTATTGGATAAAAGAATTTCATTTTGATGGCTTCCGCCTGGATGCAACCCAACAAATTTTTGATATTTCAAGTGAGCATATTATTTCGGCTATTGTACGTGCAGCCAAACAGGCGGCCGGTGAAAAAAATTTATATATTATCGGAGAAAACGAACCTCAGCAGCGTAAATTGATAACACCGATTCAGGAAAACGGTTACGGCCTTGATTCGCTGTGGAATGATGACTTTCATCATGTTTGCAGGGTTGCTCTGACAGCGAGGACGGGCGCTTATTTCTCGGATTATAAAGGTGAACCACAGGAATTCGTCTCCAGTATAAAATACGGATTTATTTTCCAGGGACAATGGTATAAATGGCAGAAAAAAAGCCGCGGAAGCGACACCTTGGACTTATTGCCAACAGCATTCATTCATTACTTACAAAGCCATGATCAAATTGCCAACGGGGGACGCGGCAAACGAATCCACCAGCTCGCTAATCCCGCTCTCTTGCGGGCATTGACAGGGCTCCTGTTACTCGGACCCCAAACGCCAATGCTGTTTCAAGGACAGGAATTTTCTGCGTCATCACCATTCCTGTATTTTGCAGATAACAATAAAGATATCGTGGATTTAGTGGCCAAGGGACGGAACGAATTCCTTTACCAATTTCTGACGCTGGCAACACCGGGTATGCAGGACTATTTATCTCGCCCTGATAATGTATCTACATTTAACCAATCAAAATTGAACCTCAATGAGCGACACACTAATTCAGAAACCTATTGTTTGTACAAGGAATTATTACTGTTGCGAAAAAATGATTCCGTTATAAACGGGTGTGATTATAGCCACGTAGATGGTGCAGTGCTTTCATCAACTACATTTGTGATCCGTTATTTTTCTATAGTGCCCAACAACAATCGCTTGCTTATTATCAATCTCGGGCGCGATTTATTACTTTCACCTGCCTCGGAGCCTTTGCTTGCCCCCCATGAAAATCATGACTGGAAACTGTATTGGTCCAGCGAGCTACCGCAATACGGTGGACATGGTGTCTGTGAAATTTCCACTCAAAATGATTGGTTAGCCCCGGGATTTTCAGCAATATTACTCAGGCCAATTGACGTGTTCCCCGCGAAGGAGGTTGGAGATGACAAATGAAACTCTACGGGTTATTACCTGCGATGGTCCCAACCACAACGAATCAACCGTTCGGCGTGAGTGGCTTGTTACTAATGGGCTTGGGGGTTTTGCGTCGGGCACGCTTTCAGGCAGTGTGAGCCGCCGTTACCACGGACTTTTGGTTGCCGCTTTGCCCGCCCCGCTGGGAAGGACGGTGATGCTTAGCCGTCTGCAAGAGAAACTGTATATCAATAATGAAACTATATATTTAAATGAACAGGAATTGACAAACCTCCCGATTAGTAAAGCCTGTTTATACCTTAAAGAGTTTCGTCTCGAAATGGGTTTGCCTGTCTGGATTTACCAGATAGACAATTTTATATTGGAAAAGCGTATTTTATTACAGCGTTCGCGTAATACGGTATTGATTCAATATCATCTTTTGGAGGCGCCGTCTGCGCTCGATCTTGAATTACGTCCCGCTGTGCATTTTCGTCCTTTGGAAGCCGCTGTAGATCAGGATACGGTGAACGATGCTGAATATAGTTTAACGTCGAAGGATAATATTTATCGACTTCAAGGAGGAGATTATCCACCGCTTTTGATTAAACTTGTTGGTAGTAATCCTTCATTCAATATTGATAATCGCCGCTGGGACGATATTTATTTTCGGCTAGAGGACGAGCGTGGTTACGCAGCAACAGGCAAGCACTGGAGCCCAGGTTTTTTTAAATTAACTTTAAACCAGGATGAAACCCTAACCGTAATGGCAACAACGGAGGAACCGGATCTTTTACCCGCCTCTTTTGCGGATGTTCTGGCGGCCGAAAATGAACGGCGGCACGCATTAGTAGCTGCCGCAGCACCTCATCTTCAGCACCATGAGCCTGCGGAATTAATATTGGCTGCTGACCAATTTATTATTACACCGGCAGGGCGGGTAGAGGAAACGAAACGCGCGCTCGCCGCAGGCGAAGAGGCAAAAACTATTATTGCTGGCTATCACTGGTTTACCGATTGGGGGCGTGACACCATGATTAGCCTTGAGGGGCTTACATTAGCCACGGGCCGTCATTCCGAAGCTCGCCATATTTTGCGAACCTTTGCAAATTACGTCTGTGATGGATTAATTCCTAACATGTTTCCCGAGCATGATAAGACAGGGCTGTACCATACTGCCGATGCAACGCTCTGGTTTTTCCATGCATTGCATCGCTATCTGGAATACACGCAAGATCGGGATACCTTACGCGATATCTTACCAAAACTTATTTCCATTATTGATCACCATATTTCCGGAACTCGATTCAATATCGGGATAGATAATGAAGACGGTTTGTTAAGGCAAGGAGCCGAGGGATATCAATTGACCTGGATGGATGCAAAAGTAGGGGACTGGGTTGTCACACCGCGTCGGGGCAAGGCCGTTGAACTCAATGCGCTTTGGTATAACGCTTTATGTTTGATGGAAAAGTGGTTGCGTGAAGAACATGACAGTGAGCGCGCATTAAAAATTCAGGGTTATGCGGAGCGTGCCAGACAATCATTCAACAAACGGTTTTGGAATGAAGCTGCCGGTTATCTTTACGATGTAATAGATGGCCCTGGAGGCTTGGATGATTCCTGTCGGCCGAACCAGATTTTATCAATAGCACTGCCTCATGCTGTACTCGACAGAGAACGTTGGTCAGCAGTTGTCAACCAGGTGAAAGAGCAATTGCTTACGCCGGTTGGTCTTCGCTCACTCTCACCGCGGCATATCGACTATAAGAAAAATTATAATGGCGATCTATATACCCGCGATGCTGCTTATCACCAGGGAACCGTCTGGGCTTGGTTGATAGGTCCCTATATTGACGCCTGGGTAAAAACTGATCCGGAAAATTCTGCACAGGTCAATAAAATTTTAGCCGGCTTTTATGAACATATGAGTGATGCAGGAATAGGAAGTATCAGCGAAATATTTGATGCCGAGATCCCATACATCCCACGCGGATGTATTGCCCAGGCATGGAGCGTAGCTGAAGTATTACGCTGCCTTGGTACTTATGGAGTAACTTCCAGGTAGATATCTCGCCGGTAGGTATCTCGCAAACTTTATTGCCTTAATTTTTCAGTAATTTCCGAAATGCGATAAGGCTTCCTGATAAAGTGGAATTTCTCAAACTTGTCGTTTGCAATTTTAAGAGAGAGTTCAGTATAGCCTGAGGCTAAGATAACTGTGAGATCGGGCAATATAGCTGAAGCTGCTTCGCCCAGTTCTACACCGCTCATTCCCGGCATGACAACATCGCTAAAAAGCACATCAAGTTCGGGAACCCGTTTAACAATATTTAAAGCATCTTCAGCGCTGTTAGCCGTAAGTACATCATAGCCAAGTGTTTTAAAAAGTGCAGATGCCATATCCAGCACATCCGGCTGGTCATCAACAACTAAGGCGGTCTGTCGTTTTTGTGCTGCGCTGCTTTCATTCATATCGTCGGGTAAAGCGGGTAGATAAAGCGAGATAGCGGTTCCGGTTCCCACAGTTGACTGGATAGTCATATCACCACCGGACTGCTGCACTAAACCGTAAACCTGGCTAAGACCCAAGCCTGTTCCCTGACCAACAGGTTTGGTTGTAAAAAAGGGTTCGAATGCGCGCTCAACAACGTCTTGCGGCATACCGTCACCGTCGTCAATGACACTGACCTTTACATAGGTTCCTGCAGGGAGGTGGTTAATTTGCTGATCCTGAAGTTCCAGGGTTTCAGTGTGTAACTCTACAGTGCCGTTTGCAGATATAGCATCACGTGCATTCACTACCAGATTTAATAAGGCTGCTTCAAATTGCGTGGCGTCAATCATCACGTTCGGTAAATGGCTGGCCAGGTTCAACTCAAATGTGGCAGATCCTTTATTGGCTCGCCGAAGCACGGCTTCAAAAGAATTAATAACACGGTTAAGGTTGTGGCTCTCTTGTTTAAGAGGCTGGCGTCGTGCAAACATTAATAATTGATTGGTTAATGCAGCGCCGCGCGTTGCGGCACGTTCCATACTGTCCAATATTTTCAAGCTGTTTTCCGAACAGATTTCCATACGCAAAATGGCAAGGCCGTTAACAATAACACTCAGAAGATTATTGAAATCATGGGCAACACCGCCGGTAAGCTTACCGATTGATTCCAGCTTTTGCGCTTGGACCAACGCCTCGCGAGCTTTTTCCAGCGCGATGTTTGCGTCGCGTCGTTCAGTAATATCTCGCGTTACCTTGGCAAAACCGACTAATTCTCCGAATTGGTTTTTGATGGGTTCTATCACAACATGTGCCCAGAATCTGGAGCCGTCTTTTCTGACGCGCCAGCCTTCGCTTTCAAAGGTGCCTTTTTCAGATGCCATCTGCAAGGCTCGCATGGGTAAGCCCAGAAGCTGGTCTTCTTCGGTGTAAAACCGTGAAAAATGAGTATTGACGGCCTCGGCTTCGGTATAACCTTTTATACGTGTGGCTCCCGCATTCCAGTTGCTGACTTCACCTGTGGGTGAAAGCATATAAATGGCATAGTCGGTTACGCTCTGAATCAGCAGCCTGAATCTTTCTTCACTCGCGTGCAGCGCTTCGGCGGCTTTTTTCTGGTCAGTAATATCCCTGGTTATTTTTGCGAAGCCGACTAGTTCGCCCTCGGCATTACGGATCGGATCAATGACGACGTGCGCCCAAAAGCGACTGCCGTTTTTACGGAGACGCCATCCTTCGTCTTCAAACTTTCCTTCTTTGAGTGCAGTATTTAACGCCCGGGCCGGAAGATTGGTAGCCAGATCTTTTTCAGTATAAAAGCGTGAAAAATGCTGGCCTACAATTTCTTCGGCTTTGTAGCCTTTAAATCGCTCGGCGCCGGCATTCCAGCTGTTGATTATGCCTTCCGGCGAGAGCATATAGATGGCATAGTCCCTCACTCCTTCAACAAATAATTGGAACCGCTCTGCCTCCGTGAGCTGCTGATGATCAGAGAATGATAAAGTCATGGTTATTTCCTGTCAGAAAACTCTTCTATAAATGAGGATTAGGGGAAGCCATATACTTGTCATTGAGATTTTGCCGTGATGAGCTTATGGATGCCATAGATGATCGAGTGGATATTACACTGTAAATGATTCCTTACGAAGGCTTTTGATGTTAGCTTAAGGCTGTTTAGCACATTATTTCGGTGACTCTATGCCCAGTGGATTCGGTACCAAACTTGTCATTGCGATTTCGTCGCGCGCCTTATTTAACCTGGATGAAAGTCATGAAATTTTCATGAAAGAAGGGTTGGATGCCTACGCCCGTTACCAGATCGATCACGAAGATGAAATATTGGCACCTGGCGATGCTTTTCCGATGGTGCAAAAACTGCTCAATCTCAATCAGCGCTTTGGCGGTGAACCGCGTGTTGAAGTAATTTTGCTGTCACGCAATAGTGCGGATACCGGCTTGCGTGTATTTAACTCAATTGAACATTACGGGTTAAACATTACCCGTGCTGCTTTTTGTAGCGGTACCTCTCCCTACCGTTATGTGAGCGCCTTTGGCTGCGATCTCTTTCTTTCTACCCATGCCGAAGACGTCAGGCACGCTCTTGACCATGGCATTGCGGCTGCAACCTTGATGGCGTCCAAAAGCAAAGTTGAAAACGAAGAACAAATTCGCTTTGCATTTGATGGTGATGCGGTGTTGTTTTCAGATGAAGCCGAACGTGTTTACAAATTGGAAGGGCTCAGTGCATTTACCCAAAGCGAAAAAGCAGCGGCCAAGGAGCCGTTGTCCGGCGGGCCCTTCAAGCAGTTCCTGTCTGCACTACAGGGGTTGCAGCGTGAATTCGGTGAGAACGATTGCCCTATACGAACAGCCCTGGTAACGGCACGTTCGGCCCCGGCCCATGAACGTGTTATCCGCACCTTGCGTGCCTGGAATATCCGTATTGACGAGTCATTGTTTTTGGGCGGTCTATCCAAGGGAACCTTCTTAAAAGCCTATGGTGCAGACGTATTTTTTGATGACCAGCGTGTTCATTGCGACTCTGCCAGTGAGCATGTAGCGACCGGGCACGTGCCCCACGGAATTGCAAACCAGGTAATCGATGTACTGGCTTCAAAGATGGAATAAAAAAAACCGTGTAAAAACTATAAAAATCTCAGATATGGTCTAAAGTTGTAACAAATACGATTTTTGGGATATATGCAAATAAATTGGAAATTAGTGAAATAGCTGCCTATTCTTAAACGGCATAAAACCTAAGAGTTTTTATAACTGTTGATCGCAACTTGCATTCAACGAAATCCTCCAGTCAAATGAGCCATTTGGAGGGCTTATGAAGCTGCAACAATTACGCTACATCTGGGAAGTCGCACACCATGACCTGAATGTGTCTGCGACGGCTCAAAGCCTATATACATCACAGCCTGGTATCAGTAAGCAGATTCGCTTGCTGGAAGATGAACTGGGCGTAGAGATTTTTTCACGCAGCGGTAAACACTTAACGCGCATCACACCCGCTGGTGAAGCCATTCTTAAAAAAGCCGGCGAAATTTTGCGCAAGGTTGAAAGCATCAAGCAAGTTGCACAGGAGTTCAGCAATGAGCGCAAAGGTACTTTAACCATTGCCACTACCCACACCCAGGCGCGTTACGCCTTGCCGCCGGTAATCGGACAGTTTATCAAGCAATATCCTGAGGTCGCATTACATATGCACCAGGGTACGCCTATGCAGATATCCGAAATGGCTGCTGACGGTACGGTGGATTTTGCGATTGCCACAGAAGCTATGGAGCTGTTCAGTGATTTGATTATGATGCCGTGCTACCGCTGGAATCGCTGCATAGTGGTACCTAAAAACCATCCCTTGGCGCAGGTATCCCGCCTCACGCTGGAAGATGTTGCCAAGTTCCCCATAGTGACTTATGTGTTCGGTTTTACCGGGCGCTCCAAACTGGATGAAGCATTTATTAACCGTGGCTTGGCGCCGCGTGTAGTGTTTACGGCGGCTGATGCCGATGTTATCAAAACCTACGTTCGCCTGGGTTTAGGTATAGGTATTATCGCACACATGGCATACGATCCTGCGGTAGATACAGACCTGGTTTCCCTGGATGCCAGCCATTTGTTCGAAGCCAGTGTGACCAAGATCGGTTTCCGCCGTGGTACTTTCCTGCGCGGATTTATGTACGACTTTATTGAAAAGTTCGCCCCCCATCTAACCAAAGATATAGTGAACGAAGCCTTCAATCGCCACTCCCGGGTGGAGTTGGATGAGCTTTTTGAGGATGTAAAAATTCCCACTCTTTAATCATTCTTTAATTCCTACCTTAAGCCGACGAAAGTCGGCTTTTTTATTCCTGCGCTAAGATTTCCATCTGACTCTCAACATTTGTACAAATTGTATTGTCATGTATAAGAAAATTTTGTATAAACCTATACATCTAAATAATATTGCATAGGTTTTTATGGATAACAGAAAAATTCCTGTAGGCATCAGTCAATGCTTGATGGGCGAGCCGGTTCGTTTTGATGGTGGCCACAAGCGTAACCCCTACCTTATGGATGTACTTGCGAAATACATTGACTTCCAGGCTGCGTGCCCTGAAGTGGCAATCGGATTGGGGGTTCCGCGCAAACCCATCCGCCTGGTGGTGAGCGATGGTCAAAACCGTATCCGGGGTGTTGAACACCCGGATTTGGATGTCACCGATGCCTTATCGCAGCAAGCCGAACATACTGCCGAACACCTGCACAACATCTGCGGTTACGTATTTATGCAAAACTCGCCCAGCTGCGCCGTTTTCGGATTAAAGCGTTATACCGGTCATGGATATCTTATTGACAATCGCGGGCAAGGCGCCTACGCCAAACGCCTGATAGAACTCATGCCCTTAATTCCAGTAGAAGAAGCAGGGCGTTTGACCGATGCGGGCCTGCGTGAAAATTTTATTGAGCGTGTTTATGCGCTCCATGATTGGCGACAACATTTACAGCAAAATCCATCTCCTGAAAAAATCATCGCCTTTTACTCGCGCTATAAATACCAGGTAATGGCCCACCATATTCCCAGTTATTTTGTGATTGGAAGATTTTTGTCCAACATGGCTGCACATTCTGTTGAAGAAATTAATCAAAAATTTATCCAATTATTAATGACTGCGCTGGGGTACAAAGCTTCACGTAAGAGTAATGCCAACGCCATGATGCATTTGCGGGGCTATTTAAAAAATTACATTAACAGACATGAAAAGGAAGAACTGGGGCATTCAATTGAATCTTATCGTAAAGGCCTGGTTCCCATAATCGTTCCGCTGACGTTACTTAAACATCATCTAATGAAATTGGATAATCCTTACCTGAAAGATCAAACATTTTGGCACCCTTATCCAGATGAGCTGGGGCTTCGCAATCATGTCTAGAGCAGATTTCCAACCAGCAAAAGCTGTCTCGGAAAAAGCCTTGCCGATTCGCGAAATATCACGCCTTACAGGTGTAAACAGTATCACGTTGCGGGCGTGGGAGCGCCGTTACGGGTTGATCAAACCTTTACGTACCCATAAAGGCCATAGACTCTATTCCCATGAAGATGTGGAACTGGTGAAAAAAATTCAAATGTGGCTGGCGCGAGGTTTGGCAATTGGAAAAGTGAGCGAGCTATTGGCGGCCGGACAGCTTGGACAGGACACAGGCGTAGAAAATACCTGGCAAACTTATGTAACAGAATTACTTACTATCATGGCTCACCTTAATTCCGGAAAGCTGGATAGTTTTTTTCAACAACTTTTTTCTGTTTACCCCGCAACCTTAATGGCTGATCAATTGATAACACCCGTATTGCACAAACTTGGGCAAGATGTTTTTGGAAACAGTGTTAAAAAAGCGGTATTGGTCAACCGATTATCTGAATATTTATTGGCATTGATCCAGCATCAACACCAGCAGGTAAAGGGGCCTCGCATAGGGATTATCCAGCTGGGTAACCCGACAGAACCTCTGCTGAATGTGCTTTTGCACTATGCATTAACCATGAATCAAAAGCAGTCGCACTTGTTGGGAGTAATATCTGCTGCGGAAGTTATTTTGGCTATAGAACAATTGCAGCTTGAAAGTGTCATTATATACAACCATGCCTGCACCAGGCTGGGTGATTTTCGAAACGATATTTTTCAGCTCATACAACAAACCTCTGTTCCTGTCGTGATTGGCGGAAGTCTCGCACTTGCCTTGAAATTACCGGTAACCAACAACCTGCATGTGCTGGGTGGAGCAGGGCAGCAAGATATTCTTAATTGCCTGGATTGTATTTTCCCCGCCGCATCTTTGTAAACAGAGGCAGTTATGGTGACCGAAGTTTTTCACAGGATTGTCTGGTTCAGGAATGATTTGCGTATTCATGATAATCCGGCCCTCTATCGCGCTGCCGAAGACCGACAAGGTATCTTGGCAGTGTACTTTCTCTGTCATGAAATGCTGAAAAATCACGGCACAGCTCCAGCGCGTGTGGATTTTATCCGGCGGCATCTTTTACAGTTAAAAACTGATTTGGCTGAGTTAAATATTCCCTTACTGGTTATTGCGCTCGATAAAGTCACAGACATAGGTGCACAGCTACAGTCACTGGTTATGCAGCATCATGTACAGGAATTATTATTTAATGCCGAATACCCCTTGGATGAATTCAACCGCGATAAAGCTGTTGCTGAAACGTTTCGCGCACAAGGGATAGTGGTAAAACGGTTTCATGACCGGGTAATTATTCCACCGGGTATGGTTCGTAATGGCAAAGGTGAACCTTATCGAATATTTACTGCATTTAAAAATAATTGGTTACAACAAGCCAAAGTGCTTTCATTGCAACCTTTGAAAAAACCTGCATTACAACCAACACATCCTTGCAAAGCTAGCAGTGAAACAGATATTAACTATTTATTTGGCGCTACTCAGCAGCGTGACTTATCGGCCATATGGCCCGCTGGTGAACAAGCAGCAAATAAACGGCTGAAAGATTTTATTCAATACCATATTGAAGGTTATCAGGTTGACCGTGACTTTCCCGACCTTGAGGCAACTTCACAACTATCACCTTATCTGGCAATTGGCAGTATTTCTCCGCGCCAGTGTATTGCGGCCGCACTGCTTGCCAATAAAGGTGAATGGGATTCGGGAAATACAGGTGCAACTACCTGGATTGGTGAGCTGATATGGCGTGATTTTTACCAGCATGTGGTGGTGGATTTTCCCGATGTCTGTAAATTTCATGCCATGCAAAAACACACGGAAACTTTTCCCTGGCGCTATGATAAAAAACTATTTAAAGCCTGGTGCGATGGTGAAACCGGTATTCCCATTGTTGATGCAGCCATGTTGCAATTGAAAACCATAGGTTGGATGCATAACCGCCTGCGGATGGTAGTGGCCATGTTCCTCACCAAAAATTTACAAATTGACTGGCGTATGGGCGAACACTATTTTATGACGCAATTGATTGATGGAGATTTTGCCGCTAATAACGGTGGTTGGCAGTGGTGCGCCTCAACCGGAACGGATGCTGCGCCATATTTTCGGATTTTTAATCCCGTCAGCCAATCCCGACGTTTTGATGCTGACGGACTGTTTATTAAGGAATACCTGCCCGCGCTTGCGCATTTGCCCGCAAAGCTTATCCATAATCCACCGCCCACGCCGGGTTACCCTTTGCCCATAGTGGATTTATCCTTGAGCCGTAAAGAGACTATAGCCTTATTTGGTGCGCTAAAAAGTTGAACGCCTTTATAAGGATGGTGCAAAATATCCCCACCCATTCTAGCGGGTGCAATATATGAGGGTTTTCAAATGATCGGGATTCGTGGCTTATCATTTTTATTAAGCTGTGCGCTGCTATCGACAAGTGTTTTTGCTGAAGGTTACGCGGTATCCGGCGCTGCCTATAACCTTAAAACCGGTAAGTTGCTTTATCGCGAACTTATAGGTCATGTAAATGACAGCCACGAGGTTGAAGTCAACTATGCAAAACCGGATGGCATCATATTTGCGCGCAAGATTCTGAATTACGAAACTGAAGTATTTCAACCAAGCATGACCTTAACCGATGACCGCGATGATGAAGTTGTATCGGCAGTGTTCGATGCGGGTAAATTACTGCTTACACATAAACTCAAAGGTGATTCACAAACCAAGACGCTTTATGAAACTGCCAAACTGGTCATTGATGCCGGTGTTGATGCATTCATACAGCAGCAATGGCAAAAAATTACCTCCGGTAAAAAACTGGAATTCGATGTAGCTGATGCACGCCATCTCGGTGTTGAAAAATTTATTATTAGAGAAATCGATGCCAGTGTTTCGCCACTTGCCTATAAAGGAGCCTTGGAATCCTGGAAATATTTTAAGGTAGATACAGCCAACAAACTTTCCTCCATTTTTGTTGAACCTATTTACTACGCCTACGAGCCGGACGGAAGATATCTGATGCGTTACCAGGGCAGGGCGAATATTGATAATGATAAAGGGGATGCATGGAGTGTACGTATTGAGTACGAGTATTTTTAACAGGTGATTGGGCCATAAAAAGCACCTTTAGGTACTTTTTTATTGGAGGTCAATTATTGGTGGGAAAGTAAGTGCACCAATCGCTCCAGCTACCGGGATAAAGCTTGGCATCAATACCACACAATTGCAGTGAAAAGATATTCACGCATGCGGTTACACCAGAGCCGCAATAAACTGCAAGATTTTCAGTGGAAGCCAAGGCTTGCCAATGTGATTTCTGCCATTCAATACTTTTGACGAAACCATGTTCATCGCTGATATCCTGCCAGAAGAAATTGACAGCATCAGGGATATGGCCGGCAACCGGATCAATGGGTTCTTCAAGCCCTTGATAGCGGCGAGGTTCACGTGAATCAATAAGGGTCAGCGTCTTATCTTCAAGTATCCGGTTTCGGTCTATAGTGCTGCCTGATTGAAGATGCATTTTGAAAGTCCCTTGCTTAACGGCGGGTTCGCGTCTATCCACCGAGCCTTTAATGCTCAGCCATGCATTGAATCCCCCGTTGAGGATTCTTACGTCTTCATGTCCCATGTGTTTCAGCAGCCACCAGGCGCGGGCGGCATAGGCCATTCTGGAATCATCGTAAACGACAACGGTGGTGCCTTGGTTGATACCGAAGCTGCGCCATTTTTCTTGCAAGCGTTCAAAATTAGGAAGCGGGTGACGACCACCATGCGCTTGGACAGGCGAGGAGAGATCGCGCTCAAGGTCAACATAAAATGCACCGGGAATATGACCCTGGCGATAGAGTGTTATACCGTGTGATTTATCCATTAAATTAAAGCGGCAATCCAATACAACAATCGCTTTGCCTATTTGAGCATGTAACTCACTGGCGGATATCAAAGATGGGTGCATAACAAGATATGGGTATACATGATTGAATAATATGTTGATGTTGGCACTAATCGAGCGCGGTGTGAAGGGTAAATATCCAAATAGTATAAATTTTTAACATTTTGAGAAACTGTCATGATTTAGTTTGCAGATCGAAGTATCGCTTTATAACATGCCCTATAGTTTCCATCACCTGTGAGTTGAAAATGTCGGATCATAAAGCGGTACTTGTTTTAAAAGATTTATAACAGCGCCTGTGAAAGCTATTCACCTTTTGTCCAGCCTTCGGGTTCTTTTCCTTCCAGTTGATAGGCAAATGCAATGATATAGGCCACAGCCAGGTAAAGTGTTTCAGGGATTTCATCGCCAAGTTCAAGTTGTACTAATAATTCAACCAGTGCGCTGTTATCACACAGGGGCACACCGTGCTGCTCGGCAATGGCAATAATATTCTCGGCAACCGCACCCGTTCCCTTGGCAGTTACTACAGGCGTGCTTTTGCCGTCATAAAAAAGGGCAACAGCTTTTTGGATGTTGTTGTCAGTAGCCATATCAGGTTGAAATATCAATTAAGGAATAGCTTAATGCCATAGGTCTTTGCGGGGGCATGCCATGCATGCACTGCAAATATTTTACATTGATGCCCTCGCTTTCCAGTTGCCTGCGCAAGCTTTCAATTTGGTCGCGTACTTCAGTAAATGTTCTTTCACGCATAGCCCAGAGTGTTGCACTGACCTGTGTATTGATAATGGCAAGTTGTGCACAGAACTCACCCAGTGTCGGTAAATCAAACCGCAAAGTCACCGACCACTGTTTTACTTTTTGGGTGTTGTCGTCTGCCTGTGATTCTTCCCCTGCCTTTTCATCCACCCAGTCGCGGTCAATGCGAACATGTACCTGGTTAACCTCGTTGTGGTGTTTGACTGGAATTTCTACCTGTAAAGAAGTGCTGCTTAAAGCTGTTTCCCTAGTGTCGACGTCATGGTTCAAACTGTGTAATTGTTGTAGCTGGATTTTTGCCAAACTATGCACGCTGTGCTGTTGCAAAAGCACAAGTAATTGCGTGCGCAACTCCTTATTGGTTAATTCCTTAACCGGCTTATGCATGAGTTGTTGTATAAACACACTCAGGATTTGGCTGATATCATTTTTGCCGGTTAATCCTGTTGAGACTGGTACATTTGCATTTCCAGTATTGAGCAGTTGAAACAATTTCAATGTTTGCTCACTGGAAACGGGTTTACCGCTGAGTTCTCGCGTAACGCGGTTTAGCAAGGTCAGGAGTGCGCCTTTGGTATCTTGTGAGTAAGTGGCATTAAGTAAATCTGTTTTATGCGTGGTGTGATTATTCAGGGTGAGTTGCTTGAGCTTACTCTCAAAAAAAACACCTGAATTTTTTAAACTTTCTGCAAAGGTTTTAGGCTGTGCAAGCTGCTCCGGTGAACGGATTTTTTCAGCAAGGCTTTTAAGGGCTTGTTCAACACTGGGAGACACCAACTGCATTCTGCGTGGGGCCGGAAAAGTTTGTAGTTGAATTATTGACGACAGCAAATTATTAGGTGTGTCCTTATGGGGTAAAAGGTGGCGTAACTGCTCGCTGAGGATATTCTTGGCAATAATAGTTTCCGGTTTGCTATGGCGGTTGTCGGGTGTGGCAGAAATTTTAGGGGATAAATCCGGCGTGTTATAGAGATTTAGCTTATGTGGCAGCGCAGGCTTATAAGTTGTATCGGGGAGAGGAAGAGAAGTGCTCGCAGCACTACTTTTCTCAGGTAAATTTTTAGTTACAACTGCATTGCCTTCAGGAACAGTTTTGCCCAACGCCTCTGCCGGTAATCCTGTAGCAGCTTTCACAAGCTGGGTAGTGACCTGGGAATCTGTTTTAAGTGTTTCGCTAACCAGTGTTTTTACCAGCTCATTTAAGACAGCCGTATTTTTGACATTTGCAAGTTGTGTAGCAACCGGTGCCGGTGAATGTGTCGATGTACTTTTGGAAAGTTCCAGCCCAGGATCCTCTGCGTCCGGCAAATCCAGGAGCACTAATTTTTGCGGCGATTGCAATTGCACAGGAATATGTTGGCCTGCCACCAAGGGTCTGTTGCTGTAGGCCAGCAGCGGGCGGTTATTGACGACCAGGTTTATCCATTTTAATTCCGGTGATTCAATCAGTTTCTGCTGTTGGATCAGGCGGGTAATTTCCGCTTTAACGGCCGGCGGCAAATTCTCCGGGTTAATCCCCGGTTTATTGATTTGCGTTAAAGCAGCAGCGGTTTGTTTTAGTAATGCTTCACGCTCCTGCGGCGTGACGGGCGCTGTGGAGGTAATATTCGCCATCACGGTTTTTCCCAATACCAGGTTTAACACGCGGCTCAGGGCGGCGAGCTGTTCGCTGTTTTTTTGTTCCAGCGCCTTTATAAGGTTTTGGGGGATATTACTAATGTCCATAACTCAGGTTTATCCGATAGGTGTAAGCTGCTACGACATGCTGATTTCCGGGCAGCGATAGCAATAACACGTGAAAGACACCAAGGCTGCGGCTATAATCGCCCGGCCTTATATGACACTCAATAATGCCTTTGATTATAGCGACCTCTGGATGTAAATCCTGAGTTCTTCTGAAATTCGATGCGGACTATCCCTTTGACTGCGGCTCCTGTACTTCTTGAATTGCGCAACCTGGCCTGCGAGCGCGATGAACGTTTCCTGTTCGCAGGACTCAACGCCCGTTTTCACGCGGGACAGGTAGTGCAGATTCTGGGGCCAAACGGCAGTGGTAAAACCAGTTTTTTGCGATTGTTGGCGGGAGTATCGCAAGAGTTTTACGGCGATATCCTCTGGCAAGGCCAGAATGTAAGCGATATACGCTGGGAATATGCCAATGATCTGCTTTACCTTGGGCATTTACCTGGCATCAAAAAATCACTGACTCCGCTGGAAAATTTGCGCTGGTACGCAGCAACCCAAGGAGGGGTAGGTGAAGGCCAATTGCGGGCATCCCTGGCCCAGGTGCAACTTGCCGGTTACGAAGATACCCCCTGTTACCGATTATCCGCTGGCCAGTTACGCCGTGTGACCCTGGCGCGTTTGGCGTTTAGCCGGGCTCTGGTATGGATTTTAGACGAACCCTTTACTGCACTCGATAAAACCGGCGCGGTTGAACTTGAGGCGCGCTTGTACGCTCATGCCCAAGCAGGGGGATTAGTTGTGCTGACCTCCCACCAGGATGTGAATTTGCCAGGCCTGGTGTTGATAGACCTGATGGACTTTCTGCCCCACGCCCAAGAGCATGAGGAGCGTGCCTATGACTGAGCCAGCCTCCCTGTTCCGGGCCACCTTCAAGCGCGACCTGACGCTGGCCTTTCGCCACAAGGGCGACATGGTCAATCCCCTGGTATTTTTCCTGATTGCTATCACCATGGTTCCCCTTGCACTCGGGCCGGAAAAAGCTGTATTGGTGCGTATCGCACCCGGGATTATCTGGGTGATGGCGCTTCTGGCAACGCTCCTGTCTCTTGATAGTTTATTTCGCAGTGATTTTGACGATGGGTCCCTGGAGCAGCTATTGATAGCACCTTATTCGCTACCCCTGGTTGTTATGGCCAAGATTGCGGTTCATTGGCTGGCAACAGGCTTGCCGCTGACCTTGCTTGCACCACTATTGGGTGTGATGTTGTCCCTGCCGACAAGTGCTTTTTCAGCCTTATGCTATTCTCTGCTGCTCGGTACGGCGGCCATGAGCTTGATAGGTGCAGTCGGTGCAGCCTTGACCGTGGGTTTACGAAAAGGTGGGGTACTGATCTCACTGATCGTCATGCCGCTCTACATTCCTATTTTGATTTTTGGTGCCAGTGCAGTCCAGGCTGCTGCACTGGGTGAGCCCTGCAATATGCAGCTTGCTGTACTTGGCGCAGGCTTGGCCATCGCTTTGGTTTTGGCGCCCCTCGCAGCAGCTGGCGCTCTGCGGGTGAGTGTAAACGGTTAGAGGTTGTTATGAATTGGCAATGGTTTCATCGCTTGGGTTCACCGCGCTGGTTTTATGAAAAAACCGATAGCTGGCTTCCATGGCTCATGGTGTCGGCCTGGGGATTACTCCTGGTGGGTGGTATTTGGGGCCTGGGCTTTGCACCTGAAGATGCCAGGCAACACAACAGTTTTCGTATTCTGTATATCCATGCCCCGGTTGCCTATATTTCAATGAGTTGTTATTACATCATGGCCATATCCGGTGCTGTGGGTCTGATTTGGAAAATGAAGCTGCCATTCATGGTGATGAAAGCCTGCGCACCTATAGGATTGGGTCTGACCATTGTGGTGCTCTTGACAGGGTCCATCTGGGGCAAACCCACCTGGGGCACATGGTGGGAATGGGATGCACGCTTGACGTCTTATCTGATCCTGAGTTTTTTGTACCTGGGCGCAATTGCCTTGCAGCAGGCCTTTCAAAACCGCGATACAGCTGACAAGGCCAGCGCAATTTTAGCCCTGGTAGGCACAGTGAATATCCCTATCATCTATAAGTCGGTGGATTGGTGGTACACCTTGCACCAACCCGCTACCTTAAAGATTGTCGGCAAATCGACTATTGATCCTTCGATGCTGTATCCGTTATTTGTGATGATTATCGGTTTCTATGTATTTTTTACTCTCGTTTTGATCCTGCACACCCGCACTGAAATCCTGCGACGCGAAAGCCGTACACAATGGGTTAAAGATTTGGTTGTAGACAACAGCAAAAGCAAAGGCGAGGGCGCGCGTTCATGAAGTTTCAATTTGATTCGCTAGCCGATTTTATGCATATGGATGGCCACGGTGTATTTGTATGGACAGCTTATGCGCTTGTTTATGGAATTTTGATGTATTTAACCATCAGCCCTTTGATTCAGAAAAAAAACTTTTTAAAGCAGCAGAAAAAGTGGCAGCAGTTACAGAAAGATTCTAATTTACCTTGATGGTTTGTATTGCAAACTATTAACCCGGCGATATTTATCGCCGGGTTAATAACGCAGCACAGGAATGTGCTGCCGCTGGACAAGGCCAGCACGAGCCTCTGAAAGACCAGCAGATTGACACATCTGCGCCAGGCTTTCAGAGGCGACGATTAAATAGGTCAGGAAGACCTATTTAATTGCCGGGTTAATAGAATCATCCATGCTGCCGACAATCTCGCAAGCATTACCTTGGTCTGCTGCAAGATATATATTCACTTTTATAGACACTATTTATGCATCCAATTCGCAAACAACGTTTAATACTGGTTATTAGTGGTGTGGTTTTTTCCAGTATCGCTATTGGCCTCATGGCATATGCCATGCGCGAAAACATTAATCTGTTTTATCCCCCCAGCAAAATTGTTGCAGGTGATGCACCACATAATCGCAATATCCGGGGCGGCGGTTGTGTTAAGCCAGGCAGTGTTGTGCGGTCAAAAGACTCCCTCGATATAAATTTTATCCTCACTGATGGTATTGCAGAAGTTCCCGTTAAATTTTCCGGCATATTGCCGGATTTATTTGCCGAACGTGAGGCAGCTGTCGTTAATGGAAAACTGGATGACAAAGGTGTATTCAATGCCGAGCAAGTGTTGGCAAAGCACGATGAAAACTATACCCCACCGGAAGTAGCAGATGCCATGAATGCCCAGGCTGCCAAAGACAGTGGCCAACACCAGGCTTCGTGTAAGGGGATGAATTATGGTTCCTGAGTTAGGCCATTTTGCGCTAGTGCTTGCGCTCTGTATCAGTGTTGCTTTGTTTGTATTACCCATGCTGGGTGCCCATTACAACAACCCATTGCTCATGCATACCGGTCGGTCATTTGCTGCCGGATTCTTTATTTTTGTTGCCATTGCGTTTTATTGCCTGGGTTATTCCTTTGCGCATGACGACTTCTCGGTGAAATACGTTGCCAACAACTCAAATACCTTACTGCCTTACTATTATAAATTATGTGCGGTATGGGGCGGACATGAAGGCTCACTCTTGTTGTGGGTGTTAATGTTGTCGGGCTGGACATTTGCCGTTGCCATCTTCAGTAAATCCTTGCCGCTTGATATGCAGGCGCGGGTGCTATCTATCCTCGGTTTTGTCGCCATAGGTTTTTTATCCTTCATGCTGTTAACGTCAAATCCGTTTGATCGTATTTTACCGATCCCACCGCAAGAGGGAGGCGATTTGAATCCTGCATTGCAGGACTTCGGGTTTGTAATACATCCACCGGTTTTGTACATGGGCTATGTAGGTTTTAGTGTGGTATTTGCCTTTGCGATTGCCGCGCTCCTAACGGGTCGCCTGGACAGCGCCTGGGCTCGTTGGTCCCGTCCCTGGGCAATTATGGCCTGGGGCTTCTTGTCGGTCGGTATTGCACTTGGCAGTTGGTGGGCGTACTACGAATTGGGCTGGGGCGGTTGGTGGTTTTGGGACCCTGTTGAAAACGCTTCTTTTATGCCGTGGATTATAGGTACAGCATTAATTCACTCCCTGGCAGTGACAGAAAAACGTAGCCTGTTTAAAAGCTGGACAATATTGCTGGCGATTTTTACTTTCTCCTTAAGCCTCCTGGGTACTTTTATTGTTCGTTCGGGTCTGCTGACTTCTGTGCATGCTTTTGCTTCAGATCCTGCACGCGGCGTTTTCATTTTGGGTTTTCTGCTGGTTGTTGTCGGCGGTTCCCTGGTCTTATATGCGCTCCGCGCGCCTGTTGTTAAAAGCGAAATTGGTTTCAACTGGTTATCGCGTGAAACCTTGTTGTTAACTAACAACATTATTTTATCTGTCGCTATGGTGACCGTGCTATTGGGAACCCTTTACCCCATGATTGCCGATGCCATGGGAGGGGGGAAAATTTCGGTAGGCCCTCCGTATTTCAATGTATTCTTTTTACCCTTGATGGGATTGTTGTGTTTGCTAATGGCATTGGGCCCTTTAGCCAACTGGAAGCGAACAAACCTGCAACACCTGGTTGGATTCTTATGGAAACCCTGGGTGGTAAGCTTAATTGTCGCGGTAATATTCCCGTGGCTTTACGGTGATGAATACAGGTTTTCTGCGGCAATCGCAGTGTTTATAGCGAGTTGGATCACCACTGCATTACTTGCAGACTTTAGCCATCGTTTGCGCAACGCAAACAGTTTTTTATCAGGCGTAAGAAAACTGGGTTTAAGCTATTACGCAATGGTTATTGCGCATTTAGGGATAGCTGTAACCTTGATAGGTATTTCATTGACCAGTATTTACAGCATAGAGCGTGATTTGCGTATGCAAGAGCAGCAAACGGTGAGCCTGTTGGATTACCAATTCACCATGGAGTCGCTGAAAAAAATTAAAGGCCCCAACTATATTGCTGACGAAGCCCTGATCTCCGTCACCCAAAGCGGAAAACATATTGCTGAAATGCAGCCACAAAAACGTCGCTATTATGCTCGTGGCAGTGTGACGACTGAAGTTGCACTTGAGGCCGGTTTCTTCCGCGACCTCTACGTTGCTATGGGTGAACCGGTGGACGACAATGCCTGGGCAATGCGTGTCCATATAAGGCCATTTATTCGCTGGATTTGGCTGGGTGCTTTGATGATGGCGTTCGGTGCTTGCCTGGCTGTTATGGATAAGCGCTACCGCAAAAAGGCAAGTGGTGCAGAAAGCAAAGGCGCTATAACTACAGGGCTTGCAGCCAATGAATAAGCAACGCTTATTGTTATTTATCCCGGTCATTATGTTTGTAGTGTTAGCGCTCTTTTTTTGGCGAGGTCTCTCATTAGATCCTAACAGCATGCCCTCAGCGCTGTTAAATAAACCGGTGCCGAAATTTTCATTGCCGCGTTTGCTTGACCCTCACGAGTCAAGGGATGAAAGTATTTTGCAAGGAAAGGTGACTTTGTTAAATGTTTGGGCAACCTGGTGCGTTACCTGTCGTGAAGAGCATGCATTCCTGAACACACTAAAACAACAGGGCGTGCATATTATCGGAATTGATTACAAAGATAATCTGGCTGATGCCCAGCGCTGGATTGCCGAATTGGGTAATCCTTATGACGATATAATAATTGACGAAGAAGGGCGCCTTGGTTTGGATTTGGGTGTATTCGGTGCACCCGAAACCTACGTTGTCGATAAACTGGGAATTATTCGTTACAAATATATCGGCGATTTAAATCAAAAAGTGTGGGATGAAACCATTCAACCGATTGTGAATAGCTTGCAATAATAAAATAAATGGAAATTAGAGGTCATAATGCAATACCGCTCGCCTATCTTTTGTATCACTTTCCTGCTGCTGTGCATCCTATCGAAAGCCAGTGCCCAAGAGTCTCCCTCGTCAGCCTTAATCACATCAGCAATACCGGAATGGTTAAAACCCATACAGCTACCTGTGCCGCAGGCTGAGCAAGTAGCATTGTCTCAAAACGGTATTTATTATTTATTAGTAGATAAGCAAATTAAGGCTGAGGAAAATAAACCGCTTGCGGTGTATCGTCGTTTTTCACAGAAAGTTGTCAGTCAGAATGGATTACAGGCAGTTTCAAACATTAATGTTAATTATGATCCGAGTTATGAATCGTTAAAATGGCATCATCTCCATGTCATTCGTAACGGCAAGGTTATTGATCGTCAATCCGATGTTCGTGTTTCAATATTGCATCGTGAGAAGGAACTGGAGCAATCTATTTATAATGGCCGCCTGACAGCTAATATCATTCTTTCTGATTTACGTTTGGACGACATTGTTGATTACAGCTATAGCATTATTGGGCAGAACCCGATTTATGCCGGTCATTTTTCTACGATGGAATACACCGAGTGGGCAGTTCCCATTGGAAAATTACATTTCTTTCTGGATTGGGGAAAGTCTCGCTCTCTGCAATATAAATCTTTACATACCAAACAACTTATAAACCTGACACAGATTAGCAATCGCACGCATTATGAGTATGAATTGGACAATATCTTGCCCAAGAAATCCAATTCACAAACTCCCAGTTGGTATGACCCTTACGGCCGTTATTATTTTTCTGATATAGCAACATGGCAAGACGTTATCGAATGGGCCATTCCCCTTTATCAACAATCAATCAAAACATCTCCTGCAATTAAACGTATTGCTGCAGATATTAAGGCAAAGAGCAACAGTCCCCTTAAGCATGCTGCATTAGCCTTGCATTATGTGCAGGATAATGTGCGTTACCTTGGGATTGAGATGGGTAAGAACTCCCATCAACCTTCTTTGGCTTCAGATACGCTCAGTCGCCGCTACGGTGACTGCAAAGATAAAACGGTGTTGTTAGTAACTTTGTTGCGCGAATTGGGGATTCATGCAGCACCGGCATTGGTAGATACTAATGTACGTAAAGAACTGATTCATGAAATTCCCTCTATTAATGCATTTGATCATGTCATAGTGTACTTGCAACTTAATGACAGGCCTTATTGGATAGACCCCACGCGAGCATATCAACAAGGTGATCTGGAGATGTTGTTCCAGGCTGATTATGGTTACGCATTGGTGGTAGATGCAGAACACGAATCCCTCACTAAACTGCAAGTACCCCTTAACAGTGGTGAAACTATCAATGAAGAATTTGATATTAGCGGTGCTATAGAAGACCCGGTAGCTTATAAGGTTATTTCGATATACCGGGGTTACGATTCTGAGCTTAATCGCAGTAATTTTGGGGGCAGTAATATTTCAGAAAAATCTGACCAGTACTTAAATTTTTATAAAAGCTATTATGACCATATTCGTATTGATGAAAACATTACCTATGAAGACAATCCTGTATCAGGCGTTTTTCAAGTTACTGAAAAATATCTAATACAACCCTTCTGGGATACTGACGAAAAACAAAAGTCTACCACTACTTTTTACGCAACAGGTATCTCAACTGCATTGAAAAAGCCGGAAGAAATCATTCGTACTGCACCTTATTATGTAAGGCAACGTGAAATTAAAGAAAATATTAAAGTCAAACTGGATGATGCTGGCTGGGATTTTAACGATAGCCGCTTTGAGGAAAAGAATGATTTTTTTGTATTCAATCGTATTGTCTTATTTGATAAGGAAAATAAAGAGTTAAATCTTGAATATTACTATAAAACATTGACTGACTCGATAGCAGCGAGCGATATACCTGCCTATCTGGCAGCACGAAAAAAAGTTATGGATCAAGTGGAATATTCTATTTACAAAAATACTGCTGCAACATCAGAAAGCGAAAATTCAGAGCAGGCGTTCTGGCAATCCAAGATTTTCTGGCTATGTATCTTTTGTCTATTCTATGTTGTTGTATTAATCCTCTTGGTCAGCAACTGGTATAGTGATAAATCGCGCTTTAATTATCTGTCTACGACAAAGTTTTACCCCATATCCCCGATCAAATTCGTTATTTTGTCTGTGGTGACTATGGGTGCATATCTCGTCTACTGGTTTTACCGCAACTGGTGTTATATTCGTTTGGCAGACAATAGAAACATACTTCCATTCTGGCGGTCGTTGTTTTCAGGATTTTGGTTTTACCCATTTTATCGCCGGGTTATTTCTGGTAAGGAATCCCAAGGTATTACTTATCTTCCGCAAGCTAAATGGTTCGCGGTAGTTCTGTCTGTTTGTTATTTACTTTTTAGCTTTTTATCTTCAGCAGATGTAATTGGTTTCCTATGCCAATGGATACTTATTGCTATCAGCCTATTGTTAGTTATCCATATCTCTAAAGTTCCGCAAGAAAATGATTTGGGTTATAAAAATAATTCACGCTGGCTGTTCAGGCATTCGTTATTGGTTGTCGTATGTTTACCGCTTTTCCTGTTTTTATGTGGTCAGGAAGCTGGCCTCCTGCCAAGCTCTGATGTTGTGAATGGTAAGCGTTTGTATGCCCATGACATACGGTTTTTACAGCGCCATAAGATTATTCCAGCCACAGAAAGAGTCCTGTATTTTTATAGTGGGGCACTGTTAAGTTTCCATCAGGAGGGCAATGGTTTTACTGAAAAAACAGTCTTTTCTTATTGGCATGACGATGATGGTAAGCTTGCGATAAAAAGTGTTCCTTTTTCCCGCATTAACAACATTACTGAAAGTAAAGATACAGATTCCCTTAGCACTAAAACGCTGAATCTTGTCGATGACGAAGGTGATGAGTTCAATATTTATCTGGGCAGTTCTAGCACTAAGAATAAATTGTTTATCAAGCACATCATTGCACAATGGCAGCGGGAGAGGATGCAAAGGAAATCCTGGCACTGAATATCTATCCGGCTTGACCTGTATCAACATACTCACATCCTGAATTTGTAAACTGGGAAGCATGCCAGTTTCGGCTAATTCAGGGGAAATCTATGTATATTGATACTGTGGTTGCGTCAGGCTTGGTGATTGTTGCCTTAATCTGTGTCATGGCGGCTTATATCGGTGTATTTGCCTATAAGCACATTAAGCAGGATATTGCGGATGAAGAGCAAAAAAGCAGGAAATAGCCAGGCATAAAAAAAGCTCCTTGTAGGAGCTTTTTACTTGAATTCAGTAGGCAAGTGGCGGACCGGACGGGGCTCGAACCCGCGACCTCCGGCGTGACAGGCCGGCATTCTAACCGGCTGAACTACCGGTCCGCGAAACAAAAACCTTAATTAAGAACACTATTACCTTTTGGGTAAGAGTGGTGGGCGGTACAAGACTCGAACTTGTGACCCATGCCTTGTAAGGGCATTGCTCTACCAACTGAGCTAACCGCCCGTTCAGGTGTGGCGCATTTTAATGATCTGTAAGCCGAGGTCAACCTCTTTTTCAAAGATTTTTTTATTTTCCTTAAATAACTCTTTTTTTGATTAAATAACAAACACTTGCGCTGTTTTTACACGCAAAAAGCAAATATTCACGGCCTGGCTTTACTCTTGCTATACTTTGCCGACTTGTTTTTTGGGGCATAGCCATGAGTACCTTTGTAAAAATATTCCTGTTATTCATTTGCATGCTTTTTACCACTCTGAACGCTGTTGCCACTATTGAAGTGCACGAATTTGATAACGAAATAGACCACCAGCGTTATCAATCCTTTATTGCAGAAATGCGTTGTCCAAAATGCCAAAACCAAAACCTTGCAGGAAGTGATTCAGCTATATCGGTAGATTTACGGCGTGAAATTTATGAAATGATCAAGCAGGGTAAATCTGATAAGGAAATTGTTGATTTTATGGTTGCCCGCTATGGTGATTTTATTTTATACCGCCCCAAAGTCGCACCTATCACCTATGTTCTGTGGGGCGCGCCGGCAGTGTTATTACTGATAGGTATGATAGTGCTAATCCAAATGTTGCGCCGTCGTCGCCAGTTGATACTCACCCAGGTAAATCAAGCCTTAAGCCTTGACGAACAGGAGCGATTGGAAAAGTTGCTCGGCTCCCCTGCACACTATGATCGAACCACCGCCATACATACACATGACCAGGAGCCGCGCCCATGATTAACTTATGGCTTGCTCTTGCCGGCTTATTGTTGCTCGCGTTTATATGCGTTGCATGGCCTTTATGGCGTTATCGCAAGACGGGAAATCATTCAACACTTGACCAGGATGAAATCCATCAGCGTCTTGCAGAAAATGTGCGCATTTTTCGCGAACACCTTTCTGAACTGGAAACCAATCTTGCATCCGCAGCAATTGATGCCCAGCAATTTGCGCAGCTCAAGTTAGAACTAGAGCGCAATCTGCTGGCGGATGAAGCCAGTTTGCGCTCGAAGATAAAAGTTTCATCGCAAAAATCAGGTAAAAAAGTTGTTGTGGCTTTTTGCCTGCTGGTATTTGCAGGTGGAATTTTCTTTTATTACAAGCGCGGAAATGTAAGTGATGTTTATATCCAAACATTACAAGCTGAAAAGTTGCAGCAAGACTATCAGGATATGCTGCAAAATCGCGATTCAAACCCTGCCAGGGCTCAAGCATTAGTGGCGCAATACGAAGCTCGTTTAAAAGACCTGCCTGATAATTTGCAATATTGGTTTTTACTGGCACGAACCCAAATGGAATTAGGTAATTTTGCTGAATCAACCAAAGCTTACCAACAAGTCCTTATACGCGACCCCGAATCAGCCATGATTATGGCGGAATTGGCCCAGGCATTATTTTTACGCGATGGCAATCAAATCACTCCGCCGGTTGTTGATCTGGCAAAAAAATCCCTAAGCCTTGATCCTAAAAATACAACCGCGTTAGGCCTGTTGGGTATTGATGCCTTTGGCCGCAAGGACTACCGCCAGGCAATGAATTACTGGCAAAAGTCTGTTGATATGTTAGGCGCTAATTCCCAGGGTGGCCGCGCTTTATTAGCCGGTGTTGAAAAAGCGAAGCAAGCTTTTTTAAATGAAGGTGGCAAACTCGAAGATATTGCTGCCAGATCAGCCTATGCGGTAAAGCTTCAGGTCAGCCTCGGCGAAAATGTAAAATCAACGCCCGATCAAACGGTCTTCATTTACGCACGTGCCTGGCAAGGTTCACCCATGCCATTAGCCATTGCCCGTATAAAAGTCAGTGACTTGCCTGCAACCGTACAACTTGACGAAACCATGGCCATGTCACCTGCTGCAAGCCTTGCTACCGCAACTGACATTGAAGTACTTGCTCGTATCTCTCCCTCAGGTTCTGCCAAAGCAGAAGCGGGCGATTGGCAGGCCAGGCAGGGTCCGATTTCTATGAATGCTATTCCCGAAAGGATTGATTTGAAAATTAATGAACAAATTGCAACAGGTGATTTAGAACCGTAAAAATTTGTTTACCTGTGTAGGTTTGGGTAATAGTCTTGGCATCAATGTGCCACTGGCTTGAATAGAAATAAAATTTGTCGGTATTCTTGCTTGCCAAATAGCATAGGTGCGAAATAAGTCGGGCCTTGGTTGTGTTTTGCATCTTCCGCAATTTCACCTTAATAGGGATTTATTTCTATGAATTCTCGTCGCGATTTTCTACAAAAGTTAACTGCCTCTTTCGTCATACTCAATTTACCTGGGCAAGTTTCAGCTGCTACTGGCGGGTTTACCACCCAAACCTACGATGGACCGGCTTTACGCATTGCCATCATGGGACTTGGAAATTATGGCACCCGTGTCGCTGAGGCAATGCAATCCTGTAAGAAGGCAAAAGTTGTTGGCGTCATAAGCGGAACACCAGCAAAAATTACCGAATGGCAGCGTAAATACAATATTCCCACCAGTAATTGCTACAACTATGAAAATTTCGACGATATAAAAAATAATCCCGAAATTGATGCTGTGTATGTAATAACTCCTAATGCGCTTCATCACAATCAGGTTTTGCGCGTTGCAAAAGCGGGCAAGCATGTTATTTGCGAAAAGCCCATGGGTTTAAACGCAAAAGAATGTCAGGAAATGATTGATGCGTGCAAAAAAGCCAATGTGAAATTGCTGGTTGGTTATCGTATGCACTTTGAGCCCAATACCCTGGACGTGATTAACCGACGAAACCAGGGCGAGTTCGGTCGAATCCTATCCTTTGAAGGCGGAACAGGCTTTCCTATAGGCGACCCAACTCAATGGCGGCTCAATAAAGCGTTGGCAGGTGGTGGTTCATTGATGGATGTTGGCATTTACGCAATCAATGGCGCTCGTTACATGGTCGGCCAGGAGCCTGTATGGGTTACGGCCCAGGAAACCAAAACCAATCCAGCCAAATTTAAAGAAGGTGTAGATGAAACCCTGCAATTCCAACTCGGTTTTCCAAACGGCGCTCTGGCAAGTTGCGTGAGCAGTTATAGCATCAGCCTGGATCGTTTTTTACTGAACGGTGAAAAAGGTTTTGCAGAGCTTCGTCCCGCATTTGGTTATGGGCCGATCAAAGCCCGAACCAATAAGGAGGAATTGAGCTTTCCCCATGTCATGCATCAAACAACCCAGATGGATGATATGGCGGGAATTATCCTGGGTAATAAAAGGCCATTGGTTCCGGTTGATGGTGAAGAAGGTCTTAAAGACCTCAAAATTATCGATGCAATTTATTTGGCCGTTAAAACCGGCAAGAAAGTCCCTTTGAGCCTGTAAGCTTTCATGGATCAGCAGCAACTACCGGGTTGCTGCTAAATCCTGGCAGGCATTGATTCCGTAACAAAACTCCCTCTTGTACAATTAGCTATTTTTATAAGACGGGTTCACTATTTAATAAACAATTAATCCATTCCAGCTGTCTGGGTAAACAAATTGTCTGTAAATCATAATGTGTAACTGCATAGTGGCGGGCAGATTTTCCAAGGCGTTCCCGTTCATCCGGGTTTTCCAATAAATCAACAACCTGTGCTGTTAAATTTTCTGTATCAAAAAAACCTACCAAGCGCCCGGTTTCATTATGCGTTATAACTTCTTTTACCGGTGCGGTATCGCTGGCGACAATGGCACACCCCACACTCATGGCTTCAAGTAAACTCCAGCTCAGCACAAAAGGGTAAGTTAGATATACATGCACACGGGAGATTTGTAACAGCTTTATAAAGTTGGGGTAAGCAATTTTTCCTACAAAATGTACGCGCTGCATATCGAGCTGGTTGCGAACTTCATCTAAAAATATTTTTTTCCAGCTTGCTCCATGCGGCGGCTTGCCACCGTAACTGACATCATCACCACCTACAATAATGACATGGGCATTTGGGCGCTGGCGAAGTATCTCAGGTAAGGCACGCATAAAAATATGATAACCGCGCAAAGGCTCCAGGTTACGGTTTACAAAAGTGATAATTTCACTGTGCTTATTCAACACCAATGCATTATTTAAGCGTAATTCTGCACCTTGGTCAGGTTGCAGCAGCCGGGTATCAATGCCGTCATGTATTACAGTGATTTTCTGTTGCAGGGCAGGGGGGAATGTGGAACCCTGGAACTCAGTAGGGCATATAAGCCCCTCAGCCAAAGTAAATTGCAAATCATGGTTTGCATTCTTTAAGCGTAAGCGACAAGGCTCACTGATATGAGGTTTAGAAAACTCAGGGTCAAAGCCAATATCGTTTTTATTTGTCTGGTAATAAAATTCTGCATAAAGCCCCATACGGGCATTCGGCCATACCTCCTTTAAAAACAAAGCCTCGCCCCAGCCGGGGTGGGCAATAATCACGTCGGGAGAAAAACCTTCGTCGCGCATTTTAAGTGCTGAATAAAAAACGGCTTCAGCGCGAATCACCTTGGACTCCATATCCAGCAGCCAAGGGTGAATCTTGGGTGTATTAGAGCGCAAGGGTTTATAACGCACCACCTCAATTCCAACCGGTACAGGGTTATTGTTAATAGCCAAGGCTTTGACTTCATGGCCGAGCTTGAGCAGCTCCGGTGCCAGCAATTTAAATTGTGCGGGGAAGTTTTGGTGTACAAATAATACTTTCATGGAGTCCTTATTTCTTTAATAGAATTTAACTGCCATATCATAGCGGTAATTATGCAGACATCTATAGATCGATAACCAGAGATGGTTTAAATGGTGACAATCTTGGCAAATAACGATCAAAAAATACCTTGTCCTCTACCCAAAGCATTGCTTCGTCTGCTAGTATCACCTCCCATAGAATAAATATTAATAACCTCTCTCAACAACCACAGGGTTATGGATACGCACTGCCAAAGGCAGTCAAGCAACTAAATGGATACCAAATGGATTACCTATGCAGCAGCTCAATCTTTTCTTTTTTTTCTTTCAAATCCAATCATTATTTTCGCATTTGTGAAAAATTGTATTTATTTACTAGAGTGTTTTATTGGTTAAAAAATAAATAATAAATTGCATTTATTATTATGGAGATAATTAATTGCTAAATAATTTTTTTGGTGAAAATTATAAAAATAGGGTTGATATTTTTAGCAGTCTTTATGGAAGAATTATATTTCTAAGAGGTTGCGTTTTTGATTTCCCTTTATTGATATTGATTTTTTACATGACTCCTTGGGACTTATTTTATTCCAGCTTGTCGAATATTGGACTTATTGAAGTAATGGAAAATAATTTTTTAAATATTTCAGAGAATAGAAAAAATTCCGATTTTCCTGAGTACGCAGTTTCTTATCTAAGTCTTGTGCACTTTATAGGAATATTTTCATTGATTTTGCCATTTATATATTTAGATAAATCTAAATCATTTGAAATTTATTTGGAGAAATCAAAGGTAAATAAATTCATTCTTATAATATGTGGATGTTTTTCTGTTTCTATTTTGTTTTTTGGTAATTTGTATCTTGGTGCAATTTCATATTTTAATTGCCACGAATGTTCTTATCATAATAAATTTTCTTTGGTGATAGGGGCGTTAATTATTTGGATATGTATTCATTATATGTTAACTGGAATGGTTGTATTTTGTAAAACAATTTTATTCATGAAAAGAAATAATTAAAATGAGTCAATTGAATGCGATAACGGAAGTGGAAAATAAAGCTGCTTTAGAGACTATTTTGAGGGGTTGAAAGAATCTTCAGGTTCACAAGGTATAGAGTTATGAATTAATTTGTTGTTGAGCTTTCAGAAAAAATAAAATCTAAAAAGTGCTATCTGTATGTTGAATTATGGAAATGATTCTATGAAAACAATATTTATACCTACGCTTATACTCTCCTTATGTTTTCCCGTGTTGGGTTATGCCGCCAGTTTTGATTGTAGAAAATCGTCAACGTATATTGAGAAATTAATTTGTAATGATCATTTTTTATCTGAGCTAAATGATCAAATGAATAGTGTTTATAAAAAAGCTTTGGATAAGGCGTTAATTAAAGAAGATTTTAAATATCAGCAAAAATTATGGCTTAGGGAGCATCGTGATACTTGTAGAGATGTAGATTGTTTAAAATATGAGTATAAAAATAGAATTGAGTGGCTAAACGAAACTATCGCCATTGAAATACCTAAAAATACTGTGAATGGTGAATATATTTGGATTAGAAATGCATTAAATTCACTTGCAGATCCTTTGAGCAAACCAGATGATAAAAACATTTGTCAGGATTTTTTGAAAAATCTTAATTCCTTTAGAGCACCTACGCCAAATATTTGTGAAACAAAGTTGAATTTAGATATTTCAGGTTTTACACCTATTAGTTGGAAGCCGATTAATGCTGCTGGTAATGAAAATTTAATTATTGAAGTTGCAAGAGCTCGTTTAAAATATAATCCGGGTGCAGAAAAAGAGCTTTTAGATAAGAATTATATAGATAAAATTTTGTCTATTTATAAAGAGGAGCTTTATTTAGATTATACCGTTTTAAAGTCATCTGATGGTACTGCTTACAGTTTAATAAGATCAAATGCATTAATTAAACAGGGTTGCACTAATGTTACCCACCTCTATCAAGAAAGCTCGTATTTTTATAGCCCTATAGATTTTTCAAAGTTAAACGGGGTTTTCGAAAATATACCGTTGGAAAAGCTGTTTAGTGGGTTGAGAGGGGAGGTTATCATTTATAACAACAATATTTATTTTATCTCTGCTGAAGCATCAAGCCGGCCAATAGGTGAAGACATCAAAAAGACTACAGACTATCATTTATCACAATTAAGAATTAATGCCGAACGTGATAACTATACGGGTGATGAGGTTTGCCGGTATCAGTTTATATGGCCCACCAAATAAATTTAATTTATAAAAAAAATATGGAGTTAACAAATGATTTCGATGATGTATTGCTCGGTGGCGATGGCAACAACACCCTCTATGGCAATGATGGTGATGACATCATCTACGGCGGAAAAGAGGATGATTTTATTATCGGCGGCAATGGTAACGACACGATTGATGGCGGCTTAGGTAAAAATGATATTTATGTATGCAGCAGTTAAACCTTTTCTTTTTTTCCTTTTAAACCCAATCATTATTTTCGCATTTGCGAAACACTATCTTTATGTTGAATTATGGAAATGATTCTATGAAAAAAATATGTATACCTGCGTTGATACTTTCCTTTTATTTTCCCGTGTTGGGTTATGCTGCCAGCTTTGATTGTTCTAAAGCAGCCTCATGGACTGAACAAATGATTTGCGGTGATGCTCCTCTATCAAGAATGGATGATCGAATGGCTGTTACATACAAACAGGCATTTGAAGTATTAGATAAAAATATGCTTAAAACAACACAGTTGGCATGGATAAAAAAACAACGGACTTGTAAAGATATTATGTGCTTAAGAGATCTTTATACTGCAAGATCAGATGAATTGTATGATCTTATAATAAAATCATCTCCCTCATCAGTAGGAAAACTAGATAGTGCCAATGCAAAAAATTCATCTCAAGATTCAGTTAAAAAACAACTGACATTTAAACTTGTAGATGGTGATCCATTCCCACTTTGCCAACCTTATGTAGACATGTTAAACGCTACTAAATATAAAGATTTTAGTGAGTTATCTTGTGAGAGAAAAATTCTTCCAGATTTTTCTAAATTTAGAGAAATTATATGGACAGAAATTAAAAATAAAAAAGATATAAGTGAAATACTTAAGGACCGTATTGAAATTAGTAATTATCCTCTTGTTTCTCAAGAGGTTACTAATGATCAAATTAGAAAATTAATTTCAAAGATTGGTAAAGACGAAATAAGATTATATTTTTTTAAATATGATTTTGATAAAGATGGTGTTGAAGATGTAGCATATAAAGTTATTCAGGTAAATAAAAATTCGGATCAATCCAAAGAGTGTAAGTATTTTGGTGGCCATTATTTTGATGATAAAAAAACAACTATTGAAAATGCAAGACAACGTTACCCAAGTCCATTTTTATCATTTTCCTTATTTGGAAATAATCAACTGTTTTTATTTGATGGTTCGGTTGTTAATGGGTATTGGAGTGGGGGGAATATTACTGATGGATCTGTCCACTTCCCCTATCCTGAGACAGACATAACTGGAGTTTTCTGAGAATATTACCTCAGGAGGCTACTATGAAAAAATCACGATTCACCGAAACCCAAATATTCAGCATTCTCAAAGAAGTGGATG